>Ga0208133_1000016_pt1 | contig 76808 bp, 93 predicted proteins | sample ColrivemetaGS535_FD_187595 | JGI IMG/M metagenome (GOLD analysis project Ga0208133, IMG submission 187595) | Estuarine microbial communities from the Columbia River estuary, USA - metaG S.535 (SPAdes) (version 2) | ecosystem: Environmental > Aquatic > Marine > Intertidal zone > Estuary | place... | reverse complement strand
TATTTGAGCTGAGTTAGGTAAGTGGATATAGTCGTTTTCTACAAAGTAAACTATTTCATCATCTTTTCCTTTTAAAGCCATATCTAAGGCTAGATTGAATGTTCCTGCTCCGTGACCTATTGACGCATAAGTGATTTGAGATTTATCTATATACTTACAAATCATATCTCTTGTTTGTTGAGAGATGTTGTCTGCTATAATATGGATATCCCAAATATTTTCAAAAAATACATTACAAAAGTTTTTTAAACAATTTTCGTTTGTTATGTAGTCTGGCTTTACTTTGTTATAGCCGGTGTCTGAGATTCTATAGATGATTTTCATATTGTTACTTTTTTCCAATTAAATCTTACTCTCTTTGTTGGTATTAATTGGTTATTTGTAATTTTTGTATTTATAAGATTTTCATTAATTCTAGTATCTCTAATACCTTCACTTGAACTCTCTTCCGCATATACTTCAGCGAGTGGATTGTGTAATTTTTTAATTTTTAATAACATCTTACACTTATATTCAAAATATAAATCATCATATCCATAATTCCCACTAAAATCTTCATCATACCCTCCTATTCTCTCAAAATCATCTTTATGTATTAAGTATAAATTACACGAATCACCATGTTTTAAGTCTCGTTTTAAAAAATAAATTGTACCTTTTAATTTATCCATTTTATCTAAAAAATCATACATCTCTTTTGTAACTAAATGATCTATATCTGCACATATAATCCAACTCTTTAATTCTTGAAATCCTAAATTTCTAGCACCAGGTTGATTCCATTTTATATCATCTGTTATTCTTAACACATCTATCCCTTCAATGTAATTTAAAGGTTCATTAGAACAATCATCAACTATCATTGTTTTTATTCCTTGCTCTATTATTTGGGGAATTCTCTCTTTTTGCCCAAAATATGTATATAATACTGTTAACATAATTTTTCGTTTCTATGTAATACTAATAGTTGATCATTATCCCATCCAGGTGAGTGTCTATTATCATGCTCTGTTACAATAAATGTCATAGATGAGAAATATGGAATCAGATCTTTAAAAGTATCTAAATATTTATTTTCATCTTTATTTCTAAAAACATCTTCTATTATAAGATATCCACCTGGATTTAAATATTTATATGCTGTTTTTGCAAATATTGTATTATGTGTTATATCATGAATCATATCATCTATAATAATATCAAATCTTCCCCCTGTAGAATCAAAACATTCTTTGATAGATTTTGGATTAGAAACATCCATAAAACAGTAGGTTGTATTATATAAATTATCATTTATAGCTTTATCAATATAATTTTGAAGATATTCAAATCCATATAACTTAGCATAAGGAAAGTAATCTCTCCAACATTTCATTGACATATTTTCTGCTATGCCTCCCTCTGCAAATCTTAAAGGTTTATACCGAAGAGATGCGAATAACATATCATATATTGGAGTGTATGGATGTCTATGACCATCATGTATAACATATGGTGATTTATCTGTGGGATATTTAATTCCTAATTCACATAAGTCAGTTTTTGATTCACTTGAATCAATTATTAATCTGTTTACTTTCATTTTAATCTAGTGTTTATATCATTAAAATATTTATTTAATTTCATTGTGTTTTCTTTAGGACAATCAAAAGTTTTCACATCTAATATACTATCCATTTCCCATAAACAGTATGAAAAACTACATTGATCTCTTGAGCTAAATTTACATATATGTTCCCACCATTTTAATTCAAAAGTAGTCATTTTTGGAGTATTTTTCTTAATATGACATCCCATAGCATATAGTCCATTATGTTTTGGAAAACCTTTTGACTCATAATATATTTTTTGAGAATATAAATTATGTAAATCATCTAAGTTACATGCTGCTACCACTTCTATTTCTTCATATGCACAATCTCTTAAAGGATGATTTATTAAACATATGTCAAAATTTCCATACTCATCAATAATGTCAGATGGATTAGTCATTAATTGATGATTAGCATCATGCCATATAATGTACTCATAGTTAGGAAATAATATAGTTGAAAGAACTTTGTAAAGTTTAGCATTTCTTCTGTGAGTATATTGATCTATTGAAGAAAAATTATAATGACCATATTGTTGCCATACTTTAACATCATGTTCTTTATCAACAATAGCTATGTAATCACAATTTGGATATATATTAGGTGGATCTGATAGTTTATCTTTGTCTCCTAATGTAGATGTTAATATTAAGAATTTTTTATCCATTATTTATCAGTTTATTTAATCCTTCTTTAAAATTAATTAAAGGAGAATATTCTAAAATATTTTGAATTTCACATATGTCTGCTTTAGAATATAAAATGTCTCCTTGTCTAGAAGGACCATATGTTGGAGAAATGTTTTTGTTTAATAACGTATTCACATTTTCCGCTAATTCATTTATAGTAATACTATCTCCACATCCTACATTAAATGCTCTACCAAACGCTTTTTTATTTTTAGTCATTATAGCTAAATAATTTGCTTGAACTGCATTAGACACATATGTAAAATCTCTTGATATAGTTCCATCTCCATTTATAATTGGAGATTGATTGTTAGAAATAATCTTAATAAATTTAGGTATTACTGCGGCATAATCTCCTTCTGGATTTTGTCTGTTTCCAAATATATTAAAGTATCTTAGTCCTATTGTCTCTACATTATATAATCTAAAGTATAAATTTGCAAATAATTCATCAATATGTTTTGTTAAAGCATATGGTGATAATATTGTTCCTACATTTTGTTCTTTTTTAATTGAATCCTTGTTATCTCCATACACTGAAGATGAACTAGCATATATTACTCTTTTAATATTATTAATTCGAGCGCATTCTAATATATTTACAAATCCTGTTATATTATTTCTATTATAGTCAAGAGGTTGCTTTATTGATTTAGGAACTGAACCCCAAGCTGCTTGATGACATATCACATTTATATTTTTAAAGTGAGGTAAAATATCTTCTAAGTCAAATATATCTTTTTCAATAAAAGTGAAATTAGGATTATTTAAATTATGGGAAATATTTTCTATTTTACCTGTCACTAGATTATCTATAACAGTGACATTATAATTTTTAAATAATAAAAAATCTACTATATGTGAGCCAATAAAACCTGCTCCTCCTGTTACTAAAATATTCATTTTTATATTAAATTTAATAGTTTTAATCCTTGATCTTCACTAGATATGTTAGTAGACACAGTATTTGATATAAATCCTCTTTCTCCTTCTAAACAATATTTTGACATTCTATAAAAATCAGATGTGTATTTTACTTTAATATTATTTTGTCTAATAAAATTCATTAAAGGTATTACTGTATTATTCCAATCTGAGAGTTCTGCTATATCTTGTGAACCATAGAATTTATTTGTTCTGTTTAAATTAACTAATGATAAATCAAATTTTCCTCCTATCTTATCTAAAAGACTTGGTTTAAAAAATTCACAAGATCCTCTTAACCAACCAGCAGGTGCACCACAACTATTTGAGAGAATTTCCCAGTCATTGAATTCATCATTATATATGATATCTGAGAACCAATTCTCAGATAATATTAAATTATCATCATGAGTAAACAATATCAGATCATAATCTTTATAATTATTATCATCTAGCCATTGATTTGAACATCCCCAATCTCCTATAGTATTAGGATATTTTTTATAATCCCATTCTAAATTTTTAATATCTTCTACATATGCAATTTTATTATATAATTTTAAATCTAAATAAGCTCTTTTTCCTTCTAAAATCATATTTGATTTTTCCTCAGCTGAGAAAGAAGGATCACGGTGAGAAATACAAAACATATCTACTTCCCAATTTTCTGGTAAGTCTTGATTTTTTATAGCTTCATAAAAGCTATATGGAAAATGCCATCCTGAGGCTACTACTGCTAATTTTTTCATTTGAATTCTAATTTAGAGATTGATGGAAATTTTTCTGAGAGTATATTGTAGTTAATAAGTGATTTTATTGAGTTAATGGGTTGTTTATTATATTTTTTCATCCACTCAACATTATCACGTTCTATACTTCCACCTTCAAATAGGATATGTTTATCTTGTTTTAATTGATTAAGACATTTTAAATTTAGTTCAATTAAAGTATTTCCATCATTTGAAATATCTACATGAAGTAAATCAAAATCCTCAGGTATCCATTCTTTAAAATCTAATTCTTTGAATTCTACATATTGAGATATGTTATATTTTTTTAGATTTTGTTTTGTTTTTTCTATAACAGAATGTTTATAAGGATATTTTTCCCATAAATCATAACATATAATTTTTCCTCCATTATTTAACTCATCTAAAGCCATAGCCATACATGTTGCAGAATATCCATAAAGAGTTCCAAATTCAATTATTATTTTAGGTTGAGTTTGAATAACATAATCATATAATACTTTACCTAAATTATTTTCTTTATATGAACTTTCAATGTTTGGATTAATATATTTCATAATTTTATTTTTTTATTATTACCAACCTTTTTTAATGCATTCAACAATATATTCTCTATCTTCTTTAGTTACCCACCATCCAACAGGTAGTGAAGATAATTTTGGAGTAATTTTATCTAAATTAGGTAATATAGCTTTAGATTCTGACATGCATGAGTGAATATCATTTCTTTCATGTACTTGAGAAGTTGATATTCCACATTCTTTCATGTACCTGTAAAAATCTTCTTTTCTATCTACTAAAATTGAATAAATCCAAAATGAAGATTCTCTATCTGAATGGCGTTTTAACAATATGATACCTGGGGTGTTTTTAAGAGCTTCATCATAGTAAGCAGCATTTTCTTTATGTTTAGAAGTAATTTCTTTAACATGTTTGAAATTTTCCATTCCTATAGTTGCATTAACATCATTCATATGAAATTTAAATCCCCATTCTTCAATATTTGCTTCACATCTAAAATCTTTTCTGTTAGATTCTCTATCAATTCCATACCATCTTAACAATTTACCTCTTTTATATAAATTTTCATGAGGTAAAAATAATAAACCACCATCAACTGATGTTATATGTTTAATAGCTTGTAAACTAAATGTATTTATGTTTCCGTGATTTCCTATTAATTTACCTTTATATTTACTTCCAAATGCGTGAGCACAATCTTCAATAATAGCAGGTCTAAAACCAAACATTTTATAGGCTTTCTTTTGGATTAATTTTAATTTGTCTAAATCTATTGGATATCCTCCCCAATGTACCACCATAATTACTTTAGTTTTAGCAGTAATTTTTCTTGATAAATCATCTAAATCCATGTTTAATGTTTCTGGATCTACATCTACCCATTTTATTTTTAATCCATTAGCTAAAATAGGAAAGTTAGTAGCAGTACATGTAAGAGGTGTTGTTAATACTTCATCTCCTTCTTCTAATCCAGGCCAGTGTGAATTTACATTTCCTACTCCATCAAATTGAACTAAATTAGTAGAAGGTGTTTTTAACATATGGAAAGCTAAATGTTCTGCTGAAGTAGCTGAGTTAAGAGTTACTATATAATCATTGTTAAAATAGGAAGTTAATTGTTTTTCGAATTTATCTACTTTTTCTCCTTGACCTATATAACCACTGTTGAGTACTTTAGTAACTTCTTCTCCTGCTGTAGGAGACATGAATACTTTAAATAAAGGGATATCTTTTTTCATTTTAATTTTCCTGTTTCTATTTGATTGTACCTATTGTTTTGTTGTTCTTGTCTTTCAAGTGTTTTATTGTGAATGATACTCCATTCCTCTTCAAATGGTAAAGTAGCAAAGGTTTTAAAACCTTCCACCATTCCATGAATTTGATGTCCACTCCATTTTATGTCTGGAGTATTTTTGTAAATACGTTTTTGAGCATCAGGCCAATTTACCCACCCTTGTTCTGTAACTCTCCATCCCCATCTCTGGATATGTTCTTGAGTTAAACCAGGGACCAAATTTTTACGAGGCGTGATTAGTAAATCTACTGAATTAGATTCTAGTACTGTTTTTAAATTTCGTACTAAAAAATCTTCAGGTATTTCGTCAGCATCAATTTGAAAAATATATTCTCCTGTACATTTGTTATTCATGAAGTTCTTGTTTTCTAAGAAGTTCTGTTGAAAGTTGAATGGGTAGGAAAATATATTTTCTTTATATTGATCTAATACATTTAATACTTCATTTGTAACTCTATTTTGATCATAAACAACTACAATTTCATCTTCTTTATCTATTCGTTCTAGAAGATATACTATTAGATTGTTTATTTCTTCATGTTCATTACAAACTGTTAAACCGTAACTTATTTTCATACTGTAAATATAAAAAATTAATTTTTGTAATCCAAATTATTCTGGCAAAATTCCTACAAAAGATAAAGCTTCTATAAATTCTTTTTGCTCAAATGCTTTCATAGTAGTCATATCCATCCTCCATTCATAAAATTCTCCTGGTTTGTTTTTGATTGGATATTTTTCTTTTTCTGCTTCTTCAACTTTTGCTGCTTTCACAGCTGCCCATTTAGCATTTTCTTTAGTTGTACCATTGTAAAATACCATACCTTGTTGAGGTAAATTGATTGTAGTAGGCATCCACATTAAACCATCCTCGTCTTTAAACATTACGTCTTTGTAAATTTCAGGTAGGACTTCTAGTTGTTGAGCATAGAATTCTTCACCTTCTTTCATTAGTGAGTTAGTTGTATAACCACATCCGAAGCAGCTATAAGTTTTGATGATGTCTGAGTTTTCGGTTACATAGCAAGCATCTGATCTACAGTGCTTGCATACTATTAAGTTATCGTTCATTTTATATTTTAGTTAATTTTGGTAATTCGATTTTTTTAAGTTGAGGTAGTTGTAAAGCTACTTGTTTAGGAAACTCAGGTACTTTATTTAATTGCTCTCCTATACAATTTTTCATAGCATCAAAACTAAATTTTTCTTTATTTGATTCTGCTTGTTTACGAGCACCAGGTAAATATTTGTCGTAGTTTTTGTTTACATCAATCAATGCTTCTCCTACTTCAGGTCCATTAACATTAAACCAACTGCTTTCTTTTAATAAAAACTGGTTTGCTACAGCTGGATGTACTGGTTTCAATTCACCTCCTAATAAAACTGAGTTACTAGCATTTAAGAAATCTATATGTCCACTCCAATTTGTAGTGATGATTGGTTTTTTAGTTAAACTGAATTCAAGTAATGGACGACCAAAACCTTCACCTTTAGTTAACGATACCATTGCTTTTACTTTTGAGTGATTATATAATTCATTTACTTCTGAATCTGTAAAGTCACCATGTAATAAGTAGATATTAGGTAAGTTATCGCTGTTTACTGTTTTCTTAATTGCGTTTATTTTCTTTAGAATAGATTCTCTATCCATATAAGATGAAACTGCAGCTGATGTTTTTAGAATTAAGGCTGGTTTGTTTTGTTTGTTTTTAAACGTTTCAAAGAATGCTTTAATTAATAAACCTACATTTTTTCTATCTTCACATATTGGTGCGTTTACATTTATCCAATGTCCTAAAAACAAGTAGCAAAACGATTCTTTTATAGGACTTAAATCTATATTAGTAATTTCTTTAGGGTCAAGTATTTTATATAAATCTAAATCAGCACCTTCAAACACTACCTCCATTGGTTTGTTCATTTGAATCAATTCTACTGTTCTTCCTTGTTGATCCTTTTTTTCAAATTTAGAATCTTCAAATACTTTTTTAGAATGTTTTGATGATACCCAAGTAGTATTCATTCTATTTACTCCCTCAATCCATTCAGGCGGACATATAGTTGTTTCAATACCTGCAGTAATACCAATATTGTATTTTCCTACTGGTTGAAATTCATTGGGTACTGTAATTTGAGCCCAAATGTCGGGCTGTTGAGTCAATTGTGGTGTTGGTAAAAGATACTGTTCTAGAAATTCCCATCCAGCATTTTCTTTAATAAAACCCCAACTACAATCACCCCAACGTTGGGGCATTACTTTTATATTCCAATCATCTTTTTTCAATTCGATAATTCCTTTAACTAAATCTCTAGAACGAGCGCCATACCCACTGTAGGTATCTATTGGACAACTAATTACACATAACGGTTTATTCATATTTTTATTTTTTAGTAAGTTAATTTATGTTTACGAGTTACATCGGGTTGATATTCTGTAGCATTAATAAGTTCATATTTTTCTCTTGGTTTCCAAGTTGAAAACAATCCATCTAATGTTTCGATAACTCTTTTAGCTTGATGTTTGCTTGTAAATCCAGCTTCATCACTTAATGCCCATTCTCTACCTAATTTACCTTTACGTTTTCTTTCTTCTTTTCCAAAACTATACACTTCAAAAATTCTCTCAGCAGCATCTTCTGGTCTAACTCTATCTGAACTGATGTATGGTGTTTGAGGAGATCCTTGAATTGATATATTAGTTGAGTAAACAGGTAAAGCCCATTCACCATGAATTCTATAAGTACCTCTATGGTTTGAAGGAAAATCTAAACTAAAGTCAATCCATTTTCCATTTTCGTCTTCAAAACGCATTTGATCTTGCATTCCACCTTGACAATTAGCTATAATTGGATTTCCAACTAACATTGCTTCAGTTAAACTTAAACCCCACCCTTCATTATCAGTTAATAAAATTTGAGTGTCAGTACAGTTATACAACCAATTCATTTGTTCTGATGGTAAATTTTGTTGGTGAAATATTACTTGGTCTGGGAAGTCAGCAAACAAATATTCTTTTACTGCTTGTAAATCTGTTCCATGTTCACTAACGATTTCAGTATGTAAAACCATAGTACATTTTTTTGCTTTTTCTTTATCTAGAGTGTCTAAAAACATTCTAAATGCTAATAATGTATCTGGAATTTGTTTACGTCTAATGTTTCTTGAATTAAAGAACAAAGTAAAGTCATACTCTTTTCCATTAAACAATGACTTTTTAAATTCACTAAATTCTTTATATTTACTATACTCTTTATCTATAGGGAAAAATACATCTGTATTTAAACCATGAGGAACATAAGCTAGTACTTTGTTTTTTGCTTTATCTCCTAAAACTACTTCATTAATATTTTTAGTTTGTTTAGAGATAGCCAGTAACGCATCACATGACTCATAAAATTCTTTATTCCACAATGGATAAGGGAATGGACTGTCCCAAATATTTAAATAAATGATAGGAACTTTCTTTCTAATTTCGTTTTCAATTCCAAACAACCAAGTAAAATATCTTGGGTCAGTGATTATAAACAAAGCATCTGGCTTTTCTATATTAATTAATGTTCTAATAAGACTTGAATCTCCATATCCATCTGTTGGATAAATAAAAACGTTAGCATCTGTTAATTGAGCTAAATTGTTTATATCAGATGAAATATCGAATTTTTTCCCTTTATCAGGATGTTGAACTGCACCTGCTATATTTATCCAATTGAAATGTTGGGCGGTGTGAAGTACAATTTCTTTAGCTACTGTAGCTACTCCGGAATGTGCTCTAATGTCGTCACATATAAGTAAAATTTTCTTCCTCTCATTTTGAGGAAGATAAGCAAAACTTGAATTCATAACTTTGTTTTTGTTTTTAGTTTTTTGGGTTATTGTAATTGGTAAGTTGTTTTCTAAAATTTTCATCGTTAAGATACAAATCCATTGTTCGATTTACAAGCTTATTTAATGAGAATTTTCTTTTTACACATTCTATTTTGAAGGTTTCAAATAGATCTTTTTCTACTTTTACTGATGTCAGTATTTCTTTATTTTCCATAACGTTATATTTTTATATAAATATATACAATTACTTAAGAATCGCTAATTCACACAAATCTTTCTTTGTTTTAAATTGACAGTACATACAATTTGATTTACTTGGTTGTGCTTGATGGTCTGTGGGTTTGTACGAGCCATCTAAACTAAACACGCTTTCTATAAACGAATCTAGTGCTGTTTTTGCTTTTTTAACTTTTGTTTTACCGTTTGCAGGTGTAAATTGCTGTACACGTTTTTGAGGAAATTCACTTGCTTCCCATATTTTACGTTTTACAATAAAAAATTCAACATCTATGTGGTCTTCAGGTACTCCAAATATTTCACTAAAGTATGCTTTGTATAGTAGAATTTGAAATTGTTTAACTTCGTCTTTCTTTTCTTTATCCCCCCAACCACGTCCACTTGTTTTTATATCGTATATAACGAATTGTTCAGTTGGTTCGTGGTACAAGACTAAGTCAATAAATCCGTTGAATAAAACGTTGTTATACCGTTTATCGGGCGAAATTACGATAGGTATCTCAATACCTACTAAATGCCATCCTGTTTTACTAAAATATTCTCCTCGTTTTTTCTTAATGAAATCTAAAATAGCTAAACCATCATCATAAAATTCTCTCATTTCTTCAGGATTGCTGAAGTGAGTGTTTTTGTTGTCTTTATAACCTTTAGCATAGTTTTCTCTAAATCTATCTTCGAAATATTCTTCTATGTTTATTTCATCTGCTTTTACTCCACTTTCATTATACATTACAGATAAGTAGTTTTGTAGTGTTTCATGAACTGCAGTTCCAAAAGTCATATTAATAGAAAAACTAGGCACCTTATGTCCATCTCTGTATTGCAACGCCCATTTTTTAGGACATTGCAAATACATTGATAATTGAGAATAGGAAATTGTTTTATGAAACGCGTAGTTTATTTCCTGCGGTTTAAAATTCCTAATTTGTTTTACTATTGATGGTGTTTTGTCTTTAGCCATTTTACTTTTTCCATAATCCTCTCTCTACTAACTGAGCAATAATACCATAGTTAGTAATGTCTTGGTAAGTGTCAACTAATGGTTCGTTTTTACCTGTTTGTTTAGTAATGATAAGATTTTTCCATCTATTTACTTTATCTGATAAGCGATACCAAAGTCCAGTTAATGCAAAGTCTTTTTCCTCATCGTTTGATAATTGAGTACCAGCTGCAATATTTGACATTCCATAGTCTATGTGCTTACGTGCAAATAAAGCATATTGCTCTTTGATTATTTGTTTATATCCTTGAGCGATTGTAGGATATTCTTTTTCTAGCTGTTCAGTAACAGACATTTCTTCTTTAGCCATTTTTTAATAGTTTTTTAATTTCTTTTTCGTCAATGCCTTGTTTAACTAAAATATCCTCTACAAAATCCTTACCTGTTATCATAATATATTCTTCTGCTTCTGATGTTGAACATTCAAAATGCTCAGAAATATACTTTGTTAGTTCAGGTAGAACTAAACTTTTAGTATTTGATTTGATGAATGGAGAGTAAGTGTTTTTTGATTGTGGAATCATCCAACAATATATTTCGTACAATTTTCTATTTTCTTTAACATTTAGTCCTTGAACATAATTTATAATGTCAATGTATTTAGAATTCATGCTTAAAAATTTATTAATCATGTATCCACTAAACATCTTTTGTTGTTCAGGAGTAAATATATCCCAAGACGGTTTAGTATCAATGATCGCTTTTACGAAATCAAAGATACTAAATTGTTTTGGTTTAGACTGTTTTATTGTACTCTTCATACTCTGCTTTTAATTCTTTTGGTAACATATCGATTAGGATTTTCCCTGTTTTTGTATCAATAAATACTGGGATTGGCACTACAGCATCTTCGCTTGTTCCAGCTAAGAATTTACTGATTTTTCTTAATACTACTGCTTCTTGGAATACTTGGTTTCCGTCTTCAGATTTGATTGGAGTGGATTGTTTGATATCCACATTCATTTTTAATTGTTCTTGGCTCATATATTTTATTTTATTGTTTCTAAGATTTTGGCTATACAAGCCATTATATTTATTTCTTTATCTAATCTGAACGTAGCATGATACATGTACTCTTCTAAGTAACAAATAACTATACCTTCATTTCCATTAGAATACTCATTTAATTTCTCGTATAAAAATTTATATACATCCTCAAAATCCTCTAAATCAGTATTTGCAATAATTTGTCTAATGTTATTAAACGATTTACTTGATGGTTTCTTTAATTCAGCCAATAAAGCACCTTTATATTCGTCAGTTGAATTAGACATTGTATCTAATCTTAAAGCGCCATCTACAGTATACTTTTGACAGTTATTAATGATTTTTCTAAAGTCAGGGTAAAATTTATTTACAACACTAACTAGATCTTGAATTTCATATTCGATTTCTTCTTTATCTAAAATAACGGAGATATGCTGTGCTACTACTTTTTTAGTAGGGGGTTGTAAATCAAATTCCTGTAATCTACTTCTAAGTGGTTCTACTAAGCGTTCTGGGTAGTTACCTGTTAATATAAAACGAGTAGTTAAACTATACGTTTCAATCATATTTAATAAAACAACTTGTGATGCTTGAAGTATATGAGTTGATTCATCTAATATCACTATTTTAAGTGGTTTAAATGAGCCAGCAGCAGCAAATGCTCCTATTTTTTCTCGTATAACATCTATACCTCTTTCGTCAGCAGCATTTACATATAAATAATCACAATCGATATTTTTAACTAATATTTTAGCAATTGTTGTTTTACCTGCACCCGGTTTTCCAAAGAATCCTAGGTGTGGGATATCTTGTTGTTTGATGAATTCTTCAAACTTAGATTTATATTCATCTTTACAAATGTATCCTTCTAGAGTGTCAGGACGATATTTTTCGTTTAGTATTGTGTGTAACCTTTTTGCCATAACTTTTATTTTTATTAAATATATAATTCCTAATTTAGGAAGCCAAATTTCTATTCTTTGTCCATTCCATATTCTTTCCTATAACCTTCTAGTATTTTATTTTTGATTTCTTTTTCTAAATCACTTTTATTCACTAGTTTTTCTAAACATTCAAATTTTTCCCAACAAAAATCTCCTCTATAACATCCCCCCCAATCATCCATCATATTATCAAATAAAAATATTTCATTCAAAAAATTAGTTACAGTTGTCATACTTACCATACAACCACATTTATTTCCTCCACTTACTTCTAGTCTAAATTCTATAAATGTTTTCATCATATTTATAAATTTATCTTCTTCTCTTTCTACATCACCCTCACAATATTCTTTATAAATTTTTTCTAATTCTAGTTTCATAACTTATTTATTTTATTTTAGACTCTATATAATTTTTTACTTCTGGAGTTAATTGGAGTTGATTTAAAGTAAAATCTCCTTTTAGTTCTCCATCAGATCCAATATATGTTATTTCACTTAATACTTTAGATATCTCTTCCTTAATAATTTGACGTAATTGTGATTTTTTCATGGTTTTTATTATAAATATTAATAATCTCCATATATATTGAATTTTTTTACTGGAGGTGGAGGTGCGGGTGCTACTTCTTCAGTAGTAATCATGTATATTTCTCCTTTCAAAGGTGCTAATCTAAATTCACATTTAGTTTGTGTTTGTTGAAAATATGCTTCTAGTGTTTCAGTTAATGATGAATGAACTGTATTTGTTTTATCATCTATTAACACAAAACGGTCCCCAGGAGGGACACGCTTTGCTATTAATATATTTTTTTCTACTTGTTCCATTAGTACATTCCAGGCATTCCACCTTCTTCTTTTTTATCGTTATTTACTTCAATAATTGCTGCTTCAGTTAACAATACTGTACCAGCAATTGATGCTGCATTTTCAATAGCATTTCTAGTTACTTTAGCTGGGTCGATGATGCCCGCCTCTTTCATATCTACGAATGTTTCAGATTTTAAATTGTATCCTTTCCAGTTGTTATCTCCCATTTGATTGATTAAACCATAACATTCACCTTCTGAGTAACCTGCATTTGTTAAAATCTTCATAAATGGAGCAGCACATGCTTTATAAACTATTTGTTTACCAATGTAGATGTCTGAATCTAGTTCAGTTCTTGTTTTAATAATTGCTTCACGAGCATATAATAAAACAGATCCACCACCTGGTACAATACCTTCTTCAATTGCTGCTTTTGTAGCATGTAAAGCATCGTCAACACGATCTTTAGTTTCTTTCATTTCTAGTTCACTATTTCCACCTACGTGAATAATAGCTACACCACCAATAAATTTTGCTAAGCGTTCTTGTAACTTTTCTTTTTCGAATGGTACAATTGATTTGTCAATTTGCTGTTGAAGTTCTTCAATTCGTGCTTCGATTTTTTCTGTTTCTCCTTTGCCATCAACAATAGTTGTTTGGTCTTTAGAAATAGTAACTAAACGAGCTTTACCAAACCAATCCCAAGAAAATTTATCTAACTTCATTCCTTTATCTGAACTAAATACCTGACCACCAGTCATAGTAGCCATATCCTCTAGTAATAATTTTCTACGATCACCAAAGTCAGGAGCTTTTACAGCTGCTACTTTTAATGTTCCTCTCATTTTATTTACAATTAAAGTCGATAAAGCTTCTCCGTCAATATCTTCAGCAATAATCAATAACGATTTTCCTGTTCCTGAAACGCCTTCTAAAATTGGTAATAAATCTTTTACTTGATTAAATTTCTTGTCTGCAATTAAAATGAATGGTTCTTCTAAAGTACAAGTCATATCAGCATTGTTTGTAACAAAGTAATGTGACTTATATCCTCTATCAAATTGCATACCTTCTACTGTTTCAAGATATGTTTCTCCTGTTTTAGATTCTTCAATATGAACTACTCCTTCACGACCTACTTTATCCATCGCTGCTGCAATTAACTTTCCAATTTCTGGGTCGTTGTTTGCTGAAATTGTAGCTACTTGTTCTAATTGAGATTCGTGGTTAATATCTTGTGATATCTCTTTACGAATACAATTTACTACTTCTTTTACTGCTTGATCAATACCACGTTTAATTTCTACTGCATTTGCTCCTTTATCTAAATAAGATAAACCCTCATTAATAATAGATTGAGCAAGTAAAGTAGATGTAGTTGTACCATCACCTGCATTGTTTGCTGTTTTGATAGATGCTTGTTTAATCATCTGTACACCTAATTCTTCTAATGGATCTTCTAGATTTGAAATCTGTTTTGCGACAGTAACACCATCTTTTGTTGACCTTACTTCGCCAAATTCAGTGTATATAACGTTTCTACCATTAGGTCCTAAAGTGGATGTCACTGCATCTGCTACTTTATTAATACCGTTTACAATTCTTTTACGAGCGTCAGGCCCGAATTCTACTTTTTTATTCATAACTTGATTTTAATCGTTAATAATTGCTAATACTACATTTTCACCACATGACCAATATTCTTGACCATCTAGTTCTACTTTTGATGGACCTACTGCTGGTAAAATGACTTGCTGTCCTTCTTTAAGAGTTGTAGGTACAAATTCTCCTGTTGCACAATAGTAACCAGGTCCTACAGATACAATAGTACCACGTAATCCTTTTTCTTTTCCTAAATCTGGAACAACGATTGAACCATAAGTTGTTTCTTCCTCTTCTTGAGGTCTAACGATAATGCTGTTGAATACAGCTTGTAATTTTGACATAGATTTTATTTTTTTATAACTTGTTTTACTGGTATAAATATATTAAACTTCAGTTGTTTCATCAAGCTCTAGTTTTTCTTCCTCAACTATTTGAGCTTCGTCAATTTTTTCAACAAAGTAATACATTCCGTTTTTCTTTAGAACTACATCAGCACCTAAATATTCTTTGTATTCTTGTGTGAATTCTTCCTTAATAGATGTTTCTTTAAGGACTCTTTTAACTGAATATAGATCTCCATTCCAGTCTACTATTTGTTTTGATATTGTGAACATTATATTTCTTTTTGGACTATGTAATACACTGATTTAACGTTTGTTGTTTCAAATTCCAATTTCATTAAACCTTCTAAATTAATTGACATTTTAGCTTTTTCAGCATCTTTATTTGCTACTAATATTTCTTTAAGTAAGTCAGAACTAAACCCTAATGTAAAGTCATACGGTACATTGTTTTTAACAAAGTTAGGTAAGTAATAAGATACTTTATTTGAATATTCTATATCACCACCAAATATTAACTCTAATAAAAACTCACCTTCCATGTCAGTGGTAGGTTTTAACATTACTGTTTTACTATCATCTAAAGCAGATTTTGCTTTAATTAAAGCCAATATCATCTCTTTATCAAGTGATGTTTCTAAGTTGTAAACATCTGGTCCAGCATAGTCACCTGTTTTAGGGATAGTTAATATATCTGCTAATGTATAGTTAGCTGTAAATTGATTGTCTGAAATGATTAGTTTGGTAAATACTTTATTGTTTTTAATGTAATTTAACATTACATCTCCTCCTGTAATTCCTATTAGTTTTAGTAGTTGGGATGTATTTGAAATACCTATGGTTGAGTTTTCTAAAGTAAAGTTAGTGTGAGTAACTTCACCAATCATTTCTTTGGTTGGTGAAGTATACTTTACACTTAGTTTTTTATCTTTAATTTCCCATTTAACTGCTTCTACTAATCCGTTTAGGTAGTATTTACTAATTGTATTTTGTAATTCTATTTTTGATATCATAATTTAAATATAAGTAATTTTTAGTTGAAAGCAAAGAATTTTTTAACATTTGGGTTAAGTGCTGGAAAATCCCATTTTAAATCTCCATAAAGTGACTTTAACTTATTTGCTAACAACGAGTCAAATATTTCCTCAACATCAATATATGTTTTAACAAATTCTTCTATTACAGGAGGTACTTGGGCGTTTGGTAAACCAATTGTTTCTAAGTTGTAAGGATTTTTCTTTAAGTTAATAATAAACAATTTATCACCCTCTATAATTGATTCATACTTTTTATCTAGTTTTTTAAATCTAAGTAAGTCATTGTAACGTACTGCTGCTTTTGTATTTGCAGGTGCTTTTAATCTAAATGAACTAAACATATCTCCTGATCTAGCAGGTATATGGTAGTTATGAATTTGTTTTACCCCTGTAGGTTTACCTAATGATCTAGGATCTAGTGTTTTTAATGTTTTATAAAATGTAATTATATCATTATCTATTTCAGGTTTAGGTTTACCAAACAATATATTCTTAATAAAATCCTCTCCAAATTTTTTAAATAATTTATTCATATTAGACTTCATTAATTCAAGTCCTTTCATGTCTAGTTCTTCTACTGCAACACCTTCTTTATTAGTAACATACATTGCATATCTTCGTTTACCTGTAGTTAATACTCCAGCACATATTACCTCTTGTTTTAATTGAAAGTAGTGGGTGTTTGGTTCAATGTTAAATAAACTTTTACAAATACGATTTAAGTCAGCATTTGCTTCGTTTTGAATTTCCTGGGCTAGTAATAATATTTTATCGTTTTTCTCTTCAGGTTTGAAATTTGGGTATCTATGTTTAAGTAAGTCACCTAATACTATATAAAGTGAATCTGTATCTGAAATGCAAATATGTTGTTTTTCTGCTTTTAATTCAGTGTTTATTTTATTGTTAACAAAGTCAATTGATTCACAAGTTAGTCTTTGTCCTGAATTAGTAATAGCAGCACTACAAATTAATTGACCATCAGTATATCTCCATCCGTGAATAGCAAATGTACCATACATTGCATTTTGTAAGATTTTAAAGGCGTGTTGGAACAAGTCATATAATTTATAATTTGCCCAATCCTCTTCTCCACCTGCTTTTTTCTTTAAACCTCTATAATGCTCTCGTTTATCAAACCAACCTGCTAAAATAGTTGATACAACACTTTTTTCATCAGTCCTAAACATAGCACCTGATGCTGCTATTGTGTAATCATTTTTTTCAATTAATTTAATTAAGTCTCCTATTTTGATTTGTGCTGATTTAAGAGTGTAGGTTTCTTTATTTAATCTTTCAACAACAATTTTCTCATCAGGATCTCTTAATTTAAGTTTTTCTAATGAGTGGTTTTGTTCATAAGTTGGATTGTCTTCTACTCTAATTCGACCTACTAATGTTTCAATACCTAAATTAAGTGACTTAATAATGGAAGGATATAGTGAGGTAAAGTCCAAATCAATAACATCAAAATACAAACCGGGTATGGGTTCAAGTAAATACCCACCAGCATAAGACTCAGTATTCGATTTTAGCATCGGATTGTGAGTAGTTGGTTTATTTGGTGAAACAATACCTTCACGTTTAAGATGCTTTAAAATAGCACCCTCATTCATTACAGTGTTGTAGTAAATACTTTCATAAGGTATATTACAGATGTGGGAAATCATTATCGTTAATTCAATAAATTTAAGCTTTTCCTCTAATTTCTCTATAATTTCTACGTCACGTAAATTATATTCTATAAACGCATTTAAATCGTTTTTAAACAACGTATTTAAGTTACCTTCATATTCAATTTTACCTAATTTAACATATTTTAAACCAATATCATTTAATTTATATGATGGCTCTTCCTTCATAATATACTTTTTATGAAGTAACATGTAATCTAAGTGATTGATTCCTCCTATAGTGATTTGTGTTTCACCAGCAAAATCTCTTACATTGATTTTCTTAATTGGAGATAAACGTAATACTTGTTCTCCACCTACTACTTGTTTAAACCTATGGTAAACATAAGGTATATCAAAGTAAGCACTATTCCATCCTATTACAATAGTTGGATCTAGTTCTTCCCATTTATCTAAGAATTTTTTAATTAGTTCTTTTTCTGAATGGCAAGGAATGATATGTTTACCTTCTTGATTATATTCTTCTATTTCTTTGCTTTTGTCTACAATAAAACATATTTTTGTTTTTGTAGTCATATCTATTAAAGCAATAGAAGTAATGGGCATAGGAGCAGCTTTAACATATTCTGGTGTTAATGCTCCTCCCATTTCAATCTCAATATCTAAATGGACAATGTTATGGAATGAAGGTACTACATCATCAAGTTTGTAATATAGTTCCCTCAATACAAGTAACTCTTTACTAATATCTTTTTCTAACAAGTTAGTATCTTCTTTACTATATTTTTTAGTAGGAACAGCCCATCCTCCTGTTAATACAGGTTGAGCATTTTCTTGCCATTCATCAACTCGTCTCCAATAAGTAGGTTGGTACTGAAATTCAGACCATCCTAATTTATCATCTCTTAAGTGATAAGTATAAGTACTAAAATCGTAGTAAATTGATTGATACATTTATTAAAAGAATTTCTTTAAATCTGGTTTAAAATAATTTATTGATTTCATTACCTTCATATCCCTAGTTCTATACACAATCCAATAGTCTCCTATTTTTTCAAAGTGACATGGTTCATCTTGTTCTTTAGAACGTTTAATAACTGTTTGATTTGCTTCTTCTTCTGTTTTACAAACCTTAGATAAATTAGATGCTTGTACTTCAGCATAACCTGGTTCGATTTTATCTTTTAAACCAAACACCAAAGCACCATTTCCTAATCCTACATAAGTAATATCTAATATAGCATCTAATACTCCTACTATGTCGTTTTCTTCTACTGCTTGCTTTAATTCATCAAGTTCTTCAGTTATGAAGTCAATTACAAATTGTGCATCTTTAGGATCAATAGTTGGAGTAGTTCTGTTCTGCCAACCTTTACCCATTACTTCATTAAATGTCTCTACTTCGGAGATAAATGGTATTTGTTTTTTTTCCATAACTTTATTTTTTATTTAAATATAAGAAAAAAGGCTTGGTAAACCAAGCCTCTTTAAAATATTTGTTAATTTAATTTACTATAAAGATTTCCACATTGCAATCATTTTAGGATGAGGATAGATATCTACTTTGTCTTTACGAACACTGTTGTGGGTGTAAACACCCGGTTCGCCTTTTAAAGCACGTTTACTTATATCCCAAACATCTTCATTGTATTTTAAAGGAATGTTGTATTTTAAATTCCATAACACTAACAACTCTCTAACTGCCTCAATTTGAGCATCTGTGTAGTTATGAAAGAATTTATATTTTTTAAATGGAGTTTCAAGTTCACATACTTCATCAGCTTTAACAACACCTCCAACGTAATTATAGTATTTACCATTTGTGTAAGATAGTTGACCCCAATTACATATTTCAATACCAATTGATATTTTGTCTAGTGACTTGTAAGGTACTCCATTGTAGCTGAATACGTCTTGCTTTAGTCCTAAATGGTAAGCCCATTGTTTACTTGAGAATCCTTGTACTATTTCGCCATCTTCCCATTTAGAGTTTACTTTTGGCTTTCCTCCAACACTTACGCATGTTGCAACTCTTTCAGGATTGTTTGTCCACCAACCAAATGTTCCAAATGGATCTGGGTTTCCAGCGGTGTGATGTAAATATATTTGTGTTTTTGGGTGTTCCTCAGTAAAATACTGTGTTGCTGGGAATGATGTTTGTGTTAGTTTCATGGTTATGTTTTATAATAAATATAACTTAATTCGATAAAGGTGCTTTATTAATGATTGGGTAAGATTGCTATTATCACCTCTCCCACTTGTTTAAACTCCACATTAGGAAACTTTTTAGTAATAAATGCTTTATACAAACTATCTCTCTTCTTACCAAACTCTTCTCCCGCCTTCTTCTCTGGTGTATATGTAATAATCTTATTGTCTTTTAAGTATTGCTGAACTATATTAACTATAGTAGCCATTACCTTATACACCTCTCCTTTATTTGTTACGACAGTGTTTGAAAACTCATCCTCTCCTTTAAGTTTAGCTACAAATTCTAGTGCAATTCCAGGTAACCCAGTTGCAAATGGGAAACTACTCTTAAAATACTCTAGCTCAACTTGATACTCAGTTTCAGAATCAGTTGTAAAACTGACAATTGTAAACCATCTATCAGATGATAACTCTTCCCACTTATACGTTTGGGATGTTCCTTCACCGACTTCTCTTAATAAATCAATTAATCGTATCATACTAATAAATATCGCTAATTTGATAAAGGTGCTTTAATGCTTGGATGAGATACATAATTACTTAATTGTATATCTTCCTCTAATAAACATTTACAAAAATTATCATCTTTAAATCCGTTAAATATTGCTATAGCATCTAATGGTCCTTCTCCACATGAACCATTTTCTGTTGGCCAGAACTCTGCATTGATGTTTAATGTTGGTAATGGGAATGGTTGCCTTGTGTGAATGGAGTTTAATAAAAAACATTCAAGTTCAATTAAAGGTTTACCTGTGAAAGGGTCTTTATTATTTTTCCACCCATCAATAAATATCTGATTAGTGAATTCACAAATATCTGCTTTAATATCACCAGCATAACCTCCAGAACTTTTTAACAAGCTCCAATCAATATAGATTTTTTTAACTTCTTCTAAACTCAGCTCTCTACCAATCTGTTCCTTTGCTTGTTCAACATGGTTACTGTAAAGGTGTACATCACCTAAATTTCCAATTAGCTCATCAGGAACCATATTAACTGCTTTAGCGATGATTTCTAATAGTAAACCATAAGATGCTATATTGAATGGTAAACCTAAGAATGTATCTACTGAACGTTGATTCCACATTAGAGAGATTGCTCGTGTTGGGGTGTTATAGTCATTCATAATATCATTATTGAATTCTTTAAGGTGTTCTCTGGTTTCCTTGTTGAAATCAGTAGTAAATTGAAACACATCACATCTTTCTTCATAACTCAACTCTCTTGTATAAACTTGAAATCCATAATGACATGGTGGAAGAACCATTGAATCCAATTCTCCAACATTCCAAGCTGAAACCATTAATCGTCTTGAGTCTGGGTTTGTTTTAAGGTCGTTGATAAGGTTTGCGATTTGGTCTATACCTTTTATTTTTTTTCTTGTCATTAATCCTTTGTGTACAAAACTTTTTATTTCTACACCATCAGGAACAATCCCACCTTCAAATTTTTCCCAAGATGAATATCTTTCACCCCAACTCCTCCATTGCTTCCCATACACGGGACCTAAATCACCCCACTTATTAGCAAACTCATCATCTGTTTTTATTTTGTTGATGAATTCTTCTTGTGTAAAAAGTCTCATTTCTTTAAGCAACGAACCTTCTTCTTGTCTAACTAAACAATCTTTATCGTTACTCATAGAGGCTTTACTTCTGTAATTCTTATACACATCACCGTCCCAAATATGACAACCATTATCTACAAGGTATTTGATGTTGGTATCTCCTCTTAAAAACCATAACAATTCAGTTACCACTGATTTCCAAGCCATCTTTTTAGTTGTGAGTAAAGGAAACCCATCACTCATTTTATGACGAATCTGTCTTCCGAATACTGATAGCGTTCCTGTGCCTGTACGGTCACTTTTTGTTACTCCATTATCTAAGATGTCTTGGAGTAGGTCTGTGTATTGTTTATCTAGTTTATTCATTTTAAATTACAATTGCTCTAATAGTGGTGGCCCAAGGCTTGAGTGGTAATGATTTACTATAAATGTACATTTTTTTATCTTTGTACGACTCTAAAAATTGCATTAAACCAGAATTGTAACTTTCTACAAAATAAGGTTTATCATTAATCCTATGAGTTACATCATCAATCAATTCAAAGTTATACTTTTCTTTTAATTTTTCAACCTTACTCACATCATACATTTCATATGGGTTGTGATGAGTATGTTCTTTAAGAAATCCATTAGATAAATGTATAGTCCATTCAAGTAATCTTTCTTGTTCTAATTCTTTTCGTTTATTACATTCTTCAATACTTCTATGTGAAGATGCTTCATTCCATCCATAACCCATAGCACTTGCTATAAGAAACATTACATCACTTTTTGTTAGTGTTATTAGTTCTTTATCTAGTTTATTTTCCATTTGGTAATTTTTCGTTTTCTATTTGAATTATTTTATCTATTACTCGTTTAGGTATTATCTTCATTGGAATTGGGTCACCCCCTGTTGTAGTCCAAGTATCAATATAGTAATGTCCATTAAATTTGTCTGTGTATATTGTATGAACTACCGATTCACCCATAAGGTTCATAGATGTTTCACCAACTTTTAAAAGTTCTATTTCTCCTAGAAATGGGTCTGTGTATGTTTTATTTAGTTTGTTCATTGTTATTTAATAATATAGTTTCTTTCTCTAAAAATTTTTTCATGGCTAATAACTTTCTTCTTATACCGACATTCGCCTCAGACAATTCTTTAAGAAATTTATCCACTTTATCTACTGTCAGTTTATCTAGGTTATTCATATTTTACTCGTTCTATAATTTCGTGATTATCAACTCTTGTTATTTTTATGTATTCAATATCAAAATTGTAAGGTTCTAGATTATCAAATCCATCACCAAACTCAGCTGTCACAGGATTTGTTTCGTACTGTCTGTTACGAACCTCTTTTTGATATGCTTCAAGTTCTTCTTGTGTTTTAATGAGTCTGATCATTAATAATTTCTTTTAGTCGTTTAATTTCAGCGATTACATCATCACCTAATTCAATTTTAGACATCATTGATAAGTCCATTACTTGATTCATTAGCACTTCAATTAGTGCGTCTTTTGCTTGTTCTTTATTCATAACTTTCAATTGTTTTATCGTTGTGTTTTCAAAGTGTGATATATCGTATGATATCTTTTCTTTTTCTTCAACCGTGTTGTCACTTTTAATTTCACCAATCGCTCTTGATGAAACCCATACCGTTTGTTTTTGACTAAGCATTTCGTTCACCCTTTTTGATGCATCGCTATCATTAAATTGAATTGTCTTTCCTTCGTCTGTTGTATATCCAACAATTTCGTCATTGTATTTTACAGGTATTGTTTTACTCATAGCTTTCTATTGTTTTATTATTATATGTTACTGTAATTAGTCGGGTTGGGATATTCCAATCGTTATTCATTCGATCCTCCATTTCTTCGACACTCCAATTTTGCCAACCAGAATAGGAACGAAGGTGCATTTTATCGATTAAGTCCATTCTCTCTTCCAAACTCAACTCTCGTTCATCAATTTTCAATCCCCACTTTTCAGAGAACTCAGAATTAATTTTTATCATTTGAATAAATGAATCTTTTGTTAAATGCTGAACCCCTGAGATTAGTGGGTTATCACCCCATTTGGAATACTCACCATAATGATTCTTTTCATTAGTTTCATGCGTGATTCTTTTATAATTCTTATAAGCCTCATCCAATAGCTCTTGTTGTTCTTTATTCATATTTGTTTTTTCTTTACATTTACATTCGTATGTAACTTCATCACATTTATCACACCTCATATATGACATAGGTGATGGCATTCCACTGTAGTTACACCATAAATTATCTTCGTCTTCTTTCATCATTTCATAAACAATTGAACCATTAATATAGAGAGAGCTAATACTAAACATATGATAGTTTTAGTGGTAAATGGCTCTCCAAATAAAGACCAACTAAAATAAGTAAACACAATCGCACCTAATGAAAATCCAATTAGTCTTGAAGGCCACATTTCTCCGTTGTATGCCAATACTAAATTCTTCACAGAATACATAAAAAACATAGAAGAGGGTATACCCATTAAGACAACTAACCAATAGTTATTCTTAAACCAATCATATTTTAATTGACCTTGTAGTTGAAAGAAAACTATAATTTGTGCTATAATTCCAAACACAATACCAGCAAATAATTTATTCACCTTTGTTTATTTTAAAGTTAGTGATAGGATAGTCAAGTTCAATTTCCCAGTCTTTATGTCTTTTGTGAATAAAATAAAGTAGATTTTGAACTTTATCTGCATGTTTCATATTCAACAATTTAAAAGTCATTTCTTTGACGTACTTACCATTGTCTATGGAATATTCAATTGCACTTAAAGTTGCAACTGTATCTTGTTCATAAAAAATAGTATTTTGTTCAGAACGAAATCCTGTAGTGTCTATTTTCTTAATAGTCGCACAACCTATTAGTAGTGCTGAACTAAGTATTAGTAGTTTTTTCATTTTTCTTTTAATTAAATATACGTTTAAAAATCTTGTAATCCTAACTATTTAATAATACTGACAAAAAAATTCCTACATATGATCCTATCACTGATCCAGTTACATAACCAATCCACTGATGTAAAGTATCTGTAGATTGAGCTATTTTTCTAATTACAAAAAAATTCATTGAGGCAACTAAAAAATCAGTTAATGCAGCTTCATGATAATGTGCTTGAGCTACTGCTCTAAAATTTATACATAAAATTGAATATAAAATAATTTGTATTACGCCTAGTGTTAATGCTTCTTTTATTTTTTCTTTCATTATACCATTTCTTCAATTATTCCTATTACTTCTGATAGTACTAATACTGCTGCTCCTATTCCTAAATTGAACGGCAAGATAAAATATCCTGCTATTCGAATTCCGGATTTAAGAAAACTAATTTGTTTATGTAGTTTAGGGTCGGGGTGTTTAGAATTTTGCTCCATTGGTAGATATTGCATGTAAAAATTCATCTCTAATCATATTACTTGGTTCCATAAATACACCACTAAATTTATTTGTAGTCATTGTAGATGGATGTTTAATACCTCTATGTGAACAACATGTATGTTTACAAGCTACACTTACAGCTACTGATTCACATTCCATTTTGTCTGAAATATAGTCATGTACTTGTTGAGTAAGTGATTCTTGCATTTGAGGACGTCTTGAGAACCATTCTACAATACGATTTAATTTACTTAATCCTATTACTTTTTCTCCAGGTATATAAGCTACTGTAGCAAATCCTGTAAATGCTAAATTGTGGTGGGCACACATACTAGTGATAGGAATACCACTTTGAATTACTAAACCTGTATAATTTTCGTCGTTAGGAAATGTAGTAATATTTGGTTCATTTGATACTGATCCTATGATTAAATCTTTTAACCATGCTTTAGCTACTCGACGAGGTGTGTTTTCTGTTTGTTTATCTGCTGTGAAGTCAAAACCTACTGCTTTTAAAAAATTACCATAATGAATAGATGCTTCATCAATCATTTGTTCTATTTGTTCTGGGGTGCGGGAAATGTTCCCATTTGATTTTTTTAGTAATTCCATTTTTAATTTATTTGATTTAATTGATTTAACATAAAATTTAGTCCTTCTGCTTCGTTATGAAATATTTCTCTATCCATTTTTGTTTTAAATTTATCTAAGTAGTAATATACTACATCCATTAATTCCATTCTAAAATATTCATCAATTTTAGATTCAATAAATAGTTGATGGTTAGATATTTTAATACTATTTTTGGATAATACAATAGTATATTCTTTGTTTTTAGTTTGAATATAAACTGCATCTAAATTATTTAGTACATTGTTTTCTTGATTAGATACTACTTTTATTAGTACGCTTTTAATTAATTTTTCATTGGCATCTAAACCACGTGGATCAAGATACTTTTTTAAACGTATTTTGCGTCTTAAGTATTTGTACTTAAAGAATGTTTTTAATTGTTTCATAACCTTTATTTATTAAATTTATTATACTTTGATAATTTGAGATAAATATATTAATAAGATTTGGGGAAGCCCAACTATCTGGGCAAAGTCCTATTATGTGTAATAGTTCATGCATATTATACTCCTCTTAAATCGTTATAAGCTACAATATGAGCTCTACCTGTAAAATTATATCCTCGTTTAATACATTCCTCCATTACATAAGCATAATTTGGTTGTAACTTATTAAACGTATCTCCTGCTGGCATAACCCAAACTTTGTCATTTGGAATGTTATGTAAATTAATAAATGCTTCTATTTGTTCCCAAATAAATGGTTCGTTTCTGTCTACAACTGGTTTAAAGTGATAGTCTAAATGATAGTCAAGCATTTTCTTAATAACATCATATTTATTTCTAAATTTTTCATGTTGATCAATCATTTTCTGATCTACATCTTTACCTGCTGGTGTTTTAGTTCCTAGTTTAGGTTGTGAATTTAAAAATTTAGGAGATAAAGATACTAAATCTATTTTGTAGTTAGTTTCAATAAAATGAGAACCTTCAGTCTCTATTGTAACATACATTCCTCTCATATTCTTAGCTATATTGATTAATTCATCAACTAACTCAGGATGCATTGTAGGAGAACCACCTGATATCATTAAATGATTAATTTGAGGATTGGCTTCAAATAGTTCTTTAATAGCATTTAATGTCCAAGTACCTTTTTCAGGGTGAATTGAAGTATACCAGCTGTCGCACCAACCGCCTTCACCAAAATAACATCTATGAGTACATCCTGTTGTTCTTACTAAGAAATGAGGACGTCCTGCTCTTGATCCTTCTGTTTGAACGCAAACATATGCTTCAATTATTGGTTGTACTTTATTATAGTCCATGTTCTTCATAAATTGATGAATTTTTATCGTTTTCAAAACACTCTACTTTAATCACTTTACATCTACCAGCATCTGTTTTTGCTAATACTGAATTAAAATGGTCGTAAACTAATTTAGCATTACTTTCGGCTCCCATTTTATCTAGTAAATGTACTTTAGCTAAGCCCATTTGTCCCATTTGTTCAAAAACATCTACAAACGGATCGTCTTTTTGAATTAGTAATGTGTGGTCCCACATATGGTCCATCCATGATTTTAAACCATTACCTTTAGGAGCATCTTTAAATCCACCGTAATCAACAATCCAATTCATATCATCAAGTTGTTTATCTACATCTGGTTCGTTAGATGCAAACCATACTTTAAATTTTAAAGCATATCCATGTAACAATTGACAGTGGGAGTGTTGAGCTTTCCACTGTCTAATTGCTACTGAGTAATTGTCAAATAATTTAGTTGAAATATATCTCATGTTTTATCCGTTTATAAGTTCTCTAATTTTGCTTTCTGATTGGGTACCTACAATGCGCTTTGTTTCTTTTCCATTTTCTAATAATATTAAAGTAGGAACACTTTTTACATTATATTCAGAAGTATAGGATACATCATAGTCAGTATCTATTTTATTAACTGATACTCCGGTTTGTTTACTTACTTGTTCTACTGTTGGCTTCATTGTTTGGCAAGCTGCACACCATTGAGCCGAGAAAAAAATTAATTGTTTCATTTTATTTTTTATGGTTTGTTAATATTGGTTTTACATGCACTAATACTTCCTCCCAAGTGCGTGGGATAATTTCTCCGTTTGGAATCACTTCAGCATAGTCAACAGGATCTTTACGACCTACATTTAAAAATGCTTCTATACGTTCTACTGAACTTGCTGATTTGTAGTCACTATACCATTTATCTTTAATTGTAAGTGGTTTGTAAGATGTATTAGTACGTTTATATACTTCATTAAAATCTAGTCCTAATGTTTCACAACATGTTTCTCCATCTTTCAAAATACCTGCTTTATCTGTTTCCATATACGGAGCATAGAAATCTACTCTTTCTGAGTTCCAATTTCCTACTTTAAAAGCATTTAAATCTGCTTGTCTAAAGTTTTCTGTACAGTCAGGATAGATTGAGTGATCACCTGAGTGGATTCCTAAAGCCATAACACAATTAGCTTCATTTTTATCAGCAATTGATAAAGCAACTGCTTGAATAATAGAACTAAATATTTTATTACGATTAGGTACTACTGTATCCTTCATATTCTCTTGAGCGTAATGCCCTTCAGGTACTTCTGCTCCTCCTTCTACTAATGTAGAATTTAGTAATTGAGCTAAACCATCTAATTTAATAATTTGATGGGTAACTGGGAAGAAGTTATGATATACTCCTTCTCCATTATCTCCATCAATATATTTTTGTGAGGCTCCATTTACATAATCTACTAAATCAGAAGCACATTCAAGCTCTACTTTATGTTTTTGTCCATAATCAAATGATAAAGCTGTTACTTCATAACCATTTGATAGTAAATGGAGTAGTAAAGTGCTGCTATCCATTCCTCCTGAGAGGCTTAATACTGCGTATTTTTTCATATTTTATTTATTAAAATGGTAATTCGTCGTCTTGTGAAGTACTACTATAAGTTGCAGATTTGTTAAAATATCCATCTAAAAATTCAAGAGTATAAAGTAATACTTTTCCTTTGAATTTGGGATTCTCTACATCTCTTGTTTGAATCGGTTGAAGTGTTGTTTTGGCGGCTGTTGCTACTTCAGCTCCTAGTTTACTTCCAGCGGCATGACCTAAATAGTCATACAATGATAAAAATTTTGTTTCTTTTTTCATAACTTTGTTTTTTGTTTTTATTAAATATATTAATTGTTTTTATGTATTCCAAATTATAAATTGTTTATTTTTCTAAAATCAGAAATGTTGTTCATTAGATATCCTTCATTTATTTTACTTTTATCAATATTGAAGAAATCATTCATATTTGCTTTAGGTTTAAAATACAAACCATGAGCTGAGTAGCATGCATAATCTAAAGCAGCCATAACTGGATTTGATGTATCTATTGATTTGATAAAAGGCATATCATTATACCACCCAAATTCTTGAGGTACTGAGCATCCTAATAAATGAATTGAATCTGATTTACTTATTATTTTATCTTTAAATAATTGAGATATTACTTGAATTCGTCCTAATGCTTTTCCTAGATTTTTGTTTGGGTGAGGACAAATATCGTTATAGTAAGACGCCCCATAACTAAATGCTATTTTCTTATATCCTAAATCTTTATATGTTTGATAACATTCCAATACTTCAGCATACGATTTTCCTTGTACTACTGCTATAAATGTTACTTTAGGATAGTTTTTCTGCCAATTAATCCATTTTTTAGCTGATACAATTGATTGAGTTTTGTCTTCCCAATAATCTGCTACAAAGAATTCTTGTGGTTTTAACCAATCTAACCAGTAAAACAATCTATCTTCAGAGTATGGAACTCCTAATTCATGTAAACTGTTGTCCATCATTATATGACGGCCTTTTGCTTTTGATCTAATAAAGAATTGTTTATATTCTTCATTTTCGTCCATTAAATGGGGTAAGCAATAATCGTAATTGTTAAATTTTAAACTTTCCTCTAACAAACATAGAGGTACTTCATGTGATACTTTAATCATAACTTTTTTATTTAAATATACGTTTTAAGACTTAGTAATCCTAGTAAGTGATTATTTCATCGTCATCTTTTTTCTTTTTTCTAAAAACAGGAGGAATATACCTATACCACGATTCGATAGGAGGTGTTGGAACAATTGTATCGTCAACTTTATGTTGTGTTACAATTGGTTTTACTTCAACTGGTTTCTCATTATATATAGCTAATTTATTAGGATTTTTTATTTGATTAAAAGCAAAGTTAGCAGCGATTACTAAACTTATAGCCAACGGATCAAATACAAATATAATGATCATTAAAAACCAATTGATAATTTTATCCATCGCTGTTCCAGTTAATTTAGCTATATACTTTAATGGACCTAACTCACCTGCTAACTCAGCATTTGATTCTTTAGCCAATTTTTCTTCTGAAAGTACTAGTAATGTAGAATCTAAAATATTTACTTTATTAGTTAAAGTTTTTTCTTCACCTAAAGCAAATTCAAGTTGTTTTTCATATGATTTTCTATTTGCTGATGATGAAGTAGTTAAGATATTCCCTTGTTTGTCTTTATGGGTTTGAGTGTTGTTACCTAATGCTCCTCTTAATTGAGCAATACTTTGTTGAGTATTTTTTAGTTGTTGTAACGTAAATTCTTTACTTAATTCTTGTGTTTTAATTCTGTTGTCAACTAAAGCAATTTCCTTATCTACAACACCTGTTTTATTAGCTGTGTCTTGATACCCACTACTTAAGTATCCATAAATACCTGCTGATGTAATAATCATTAATGTAATTAAAGCAATTATAAGATATACTCTTAATGCTTTGTTTAGTTCTTTCCAATATTGATAAAGTAAAGATGCTACTACTAATTTTGCTACTTCAAGAGATGAAGCCATCCATATAACTGCTGTTTCTACTCCAGCAAATAATTTTGCTAAACCTGTAACGCTGTAATAAGCAGCTGCTGCACTAATTGATAGTGCAGATAGTGCTATTAGTATTGGTAAAAAATATTTTTTCATAATTTAAAATCTTTGATCTAGTCCTGGTACTACTATGACTCCTGAATCTTTGTCTCCTGCTGAATTTACTACTTTGTCTTGTGTAACTATTTTTATAAACATACCATTAATCCTTAATTCACCTCCTTGTTGGAGCATTTTTTTAAAGAAATTAATTTGAGCTTCACTCCATTGAGTACTTAACTCTATAATTTCTGGTTTTTCTACTACTTTTCCGTTTAGTGAAATAGTTGTTCCTTTTCTGATCGATTGAGGTTTTAATGCCATATTTTTATTTTATTATGCTTCACATGAAACACATTCTGATAATCTTTGTAAATTGTCTCCTCTTAATACACTTTCTGTTCTTAAGTAATATAATGTTTTAATACCTAATTTATGAGCTTCTTTATGTACTTGAGATATCCATTTTGGAGAATCATCAGGCGAGAAACATAAATTTAATGATATTGCTTGATCAACATATTTTTGACGAATAGCATTTTGACGAACGATTTCTAATTGATTAATTTCTTTAAATGTTAAGAATGTTTCTTTTTCTTCATCAGTTAAAACATAGTCAGGTAAACCTAAAATTGATCCTTGATCTTTTAAAATTTGATCCCAAATACTATCAATATTGTATCCTTTGCTTTTTAATAATTCTTCTAATATTTTGTTTCGTTTAATAAAAACACCTTTTGCTGTTTTTAAGTTATAAACATTAGCTGGAATAGGTTCAATTGATGGAGAAACACCTCCTGAAATATGAGCATTTGATACTGTTGGAGCAGGTGCTAAATGATGTGTGTGTCTTAATCCTGTACCCTTACACCATTCTGGTTCACCATATAATTCGGCTTGGTCTCTAGATGCTTTCTTTGTTTCTTGTTCCATAAAATCAAAGATCATTCTTGTATGAGCATTTGCTTGAATACCTACAAATGGAATACCTTTTGCTTGTAAAAACGTATGCCATCCTAAAACACCTAATCCAATTGCTCTACCTTTAGTAGCTGAACGAACTGTATTTTCGAAAAACTTAATATTTTTAGCTCTGTCAATAAATTCTTGTAATACACCTTCTAAAAACCAAGTTGATAGTTCAGGTAAAGTCATTCCATTTTCGAATTTGTAATCTTTCCATTCATCCCATCTAGCTAAATTCAATGAAGATAAACAACAAATAAATGAATGTAATTCGTCTGTGTATAAAGCAATCTCAGTACAAATGTTAGTCATTGTAACTTGCAAATTATTTTTCTTATACGCTTCAGGGTTAGCATTGTTAATATTGTCTTTAAACATAATGTATGGTTGACCTGTTTCTAAACGTGTTTTTAGAATTTCACCCCATAACTTTTGTGCTTTAGGATCTTTATTCTCTAATTTATTCATCCATTCATCATCAATAACAACACATTGATTTAAATTTAAACATTGACGATTAACATCTCCTTTAGGACGACGAATCATTAAAAATTCTTCAATATCTGGGTGATTAATATCTAAATTTACTGATGCTGCTCCTCTACGTACTGAACCTTGATTAGTAGCTAAGATAGTTGAATCATAAATTTTGGCCCAAGGCACTACGCCTTCTGATACGCCATTATCTTTAATGTTTTTTCCTCTTCCTCTGATTCTTGATAAACCAATTCCTACTCCACCACCTTGAGACGATAATCTCATTAATTCAGAGTTTGCATCAGCAATTCCTTCAATTGAATCACCTACATCAATTCCAAAACATGAAATAGGCATTCCTCTTTCTGTTCCCATGTTTGATAGAACAGGAGATGCAGGACATAACCAATTTTTAACTATTGCGTCATAGAAAAACGGTTGTAAATCTTTACGTTTTAATCTTCGAGCAGCTGCTTTACTAATTCTTTTATATGCATCAAATACATTTTCGTCTGGTAATAAGTAACCTTTAGATACCATATCTACTCCAATTTGATCAAACCATAATGGGTAATCTTTTCCTTTAATCCATGTACTTGTGTCTACGTGTATGCTCATATTTTTGTTTTTATTAATTCAATTAAGTTCTCAAAAGTAATTATATTTTCTACTTCTTCGTCTTTTATTTTAATATTGTATTTAAATTCAATAAGTTGAAGAATTTCAATTTTGTATATTATATTTTCTTCCATGTTTGTAAAATTGTATCACCATATTTTTCTTGAATGTTTTTAAAATCAGGAAAGTGTTTTTTTAAATAATAATCATATAATTTAGTTCGAGTATTACCATCAGCACCATATTCAAATTCTTGAACATTATATTTATCTACCCAATATCTAATTAATCCAAAAATAGCTGCTAATATCCTAGAAGAATATGGAGAATTTAACAATTGTTCTAAATTTAAATTTTCATAATTTTCATCAGTATCACCAAAATTTATAGATGGACGTTTTGGGTTAAATAAAGGTAGTATTTTTAACTTATAGTATTGATCTTTATATTTTATATTAACAGAAAAACGAGTTTTAGACTCTTGAGTAATTTCATATTCTATTTCTTTAGAATTTAGTTCCTCAGGAGAATATATATCTATTATTTCCTTTAATAAATTTGTTAATTTTATCATAATTTTATTTTTATAGATCTGACCAGTCACCTACTGACTTAGCGTAATTTGTAACTCTACCTGCAAAGAAATCTTGGTGTGTTTTACCACTTGTTAAATGACCAAACCATTCCATTTGTTTTAATAAATTTGGGTCAATATCGTTATAAAGATTTGAATAACCTAATTCAATCATTTTTTCATTTGCTCTTGCTTTAATGAATGCTTTCAATTGATCTTTATTTAGACCTTCAATGTCACCCATTTCAAATGCTTTATCAATAAAGTCATATTCTAACTGAACTGACAAGTCACATGCTTCAGTAATGTGGTTTCTTAATTTAGGTGTATTTAATTCAGGATATTCTTGTAATAGAGTTGTAAACAACCAACATCCAGCTTTTGAATGTAACGATTCATCTCTAACACTCCATTCTACAATTTGTCCTGTTCCTTTCATTAAATTTCTTAACTGAAAAGACATTAATATAGCGAATGAAGAGAATAAATTTACTCCTTCAGTAAATGCTGAGAATATAGCTAATGAAATTGCTTTTTCTTCTAATGTTTCACCTGGTACTTCAATTAAACGATCAATTTTGCTTTTTGATGTTTCATCTTCCATAAATGCTTGAAAATCATCTAAACCTAATTCTTCATTTAAACGAGCATATGCTTCAGCATGTATACTTTCAAAATCAGCAAATACACGAGCCATTGCTTGTACTTCAGGTTTTGGAAACCAAAGTGATACTTTAGTTGACCAGTAATCATTTACATGAACCTCTGTTTGAGCGAATGACTTTAATATATTACCTATTAAATTCTTTTCTGATTCGTTTAATTTAAGTTTCCAATCATTTAAATCGGATGCTAATGGTACTTCATCTGCTAGCCAGTGACTGCGATGTTGGTCTTTAAAAAAATCAAAAGCTTGTTGGTATTCAAAAGGCTTGTAAAAATGCCTAGGTTCTGTTAATGACATAAATTCTTTTTTATAAATATAAGTATGGTTTTTTGAATTTCCAAACTTATTAATTGTTTTTGTTTAAATTAAAAAATTGTTGTTGTAAATATTCTCTATCTAAGTTATCTAATCCCATACTGTTTGGTTTTGGGGATGATTTCATTTGCGCATCTTCTTCATCTTCACTCATCTCATTTAAAATTTCGATATGTCCGTTTGATGTATCTACTTTTGCATTATATGACATACCATCCATCCCATATCTATTTTTCATAATATGGAAACGACCTGTTCCACTTACTTTATCTTTCTTTTGTCTTGATAAAGATATTGCTATATCTGCAATCATAATCTTATCATAAGATCCTGCGGCTTTATCACCTTCAATAATATTATCTTTAGCACCCGCTCTATTTACTTGAGATACGCTCCAAATTGGTAATTTTAATTCTCGTGCTAGGCCTTTTGTGCCTACATAAATATCATCAATTTCATCTTTACGTTCACGATTCTTTTTCTTTGATGAAAGTAAGTCAACGTAATCAATAATAATTAAATCTGGTTTGAAATCTAAGTCAATACATTTTTTAATATGCGATTCTATAGTAGAAATAGTGGCTTTACCCATATAAAATTCTTTTACAATTAAGTTTCCTGGTAATTCAGCAATTACTTCTTCCACTCGTGATTTTTCAGTTTTTAATTTATCAACAGGAATTCCAGTGAAAAACGCATCGTATCGTTTTCCTATATATCCTTCACCTAATTCTAATGTATAGTGAATAACATTATAACCTAATTGTACAGCATATCCCCCCATAGCAATTAATGACCATGATTTGCCTCCACCTGGGTTACCAAATATTAATCCAAAATCTCCTTGACCTAAACCTCCTTGCATTAATTCATTAAATAAGTTCCAAGGTGTTGGGATAGGTTTTCTATCATCTTCTATATATCGAGATTCAACATCTTTGTTATATTCATGTCCAATATTTTTGTCTTGACCTGAGCGTAAAGCGCTATCAACTAATGATCTAATGGAGTCATAATCACCTGCTTTAAGTAAGTCAACCGAATTTAAAAGCGCTTTTTTTAGTTGTTGGTTTTTACAAAAATTTGTAAATTCTTCTTTAACATACGTCAAATCAGATTCATCTGATGATCTATATGCTTCTTTTAGTTGTTCTTTAATAGAGAGTTGTAATACTTCATTATCAACTCTTTTCATTTCTACCTTAAGAACATCCATTGTTGGATTTGTGTGGTACTTGGTGTAGTATTTTATTACTTGATCAATAATCCATTTGTGTGCTGTATTTGAAAAGTACTCTTCAGTTATAATGTCATTAACATTTTGTATAAATGGTTTATCAGTTAATAAAGCTGATATTACTTTGGTTTGGAATCCAATTCCGTAATTCTCTAGAGAGTTCAATGTCATAACTTATTTTTTTGTTTTATTATATTTGTCAATTAATGCCCAATTATCTCGTATCCAGTAATCTACATTTTTCAAAACATTTCCTAATCCATCTTCATGATAGAATCTTAAAAACGTTTCAATGTTTAATTCGTATGGGGATTCCTTTATTTGATTAAATATATATTCTTTTTCTTGCTCATCCAACATAGGATTACTTAAATTCATAATCTTATAAGCTTTTCTTAAATTGTCAAAATCTTCTAATGCTCTACAGTATATAACATGTTCTTTAAATTTTAAAGCACAAATATCATAAATGTGGTCCATAGTTAATTCTTCTGAACCCATTATTTCTGGGAAATACTTTCCTAATTTACTTGGTCCTAATCCTTTAACACCACCTACTTTGTCTGATTTATCTCCCATTAATGTTTTATAGATAAGAAAGTTGTGAGGATGAACTCCATACTTTGTTTTTACATCTTTTGACGTTACAAATTCTTTTTCTACAGATCTATACATTAATATATTTTCATCTACTAATTGAAGAAAATCGTTGTCCGCAGATACTAAATATACTTTATTTTTCTTATCTTGAGTAAGCTCTTTACTTAAAAACGCAATGATATCATCAGCTTCTACTCCATCTTGTGATAAAATTTTAACTGGTAAACATTGTAAATAATGAATTAAGTGTATAATTTGGTCTGTTTTAGATTCGTTTTCTTTTTCAACACTATCAAAAGAAGTTTTGTTAACTCTATTAACATTTCTTCCTGACTTGTATTCAGGGAGTAAATTCTTCCTGTTTATAGAAGAACCCACTCCATCAAATACAATATAAATTGATGTAGGTTTTAATTGTTTAACTAAAGACCCTAATGAACGTAAAAATCCACCTAAACCTCCTATATGTGTACCTTCCGCATTTATATAATTTAATACTGCAAAGTTTCTTAAGAATAGATTTAAACCATCTACTATTAGAGTTCTTTCTCCAGTTTCTTCGGGGATTGGTACTATATCTTCTTTGATTCCATCAAGAAGTTTAAGTAAATCTTTATTGTTCATAATTTTAGTCTTCAGATTCTACAATGTCCGTGACATCTACTTTTTCATTCCACTCACTATTATCTTCTACAGTTTTGTAATTTCCCTCTCCTAATATATCAGCCCATTCATGTGAATGCTCTTTTTTATATTTAGTGATCTCTTTAGGATCGTCAGGTATGAAACCATGTACTGTACTGATAACTGTGTTTTTAGTAGTGATTCCGTTTACGTGATTTTTATCACATGCTACTTTTGTTCTTAAAGCAAACTCTACATCTTTACCTTCTTTTTGAGCTTTGATCTTTGATGTTCCACTATTAGTAACATTACCAAAAGTCAAACATAATGAAGCATCATAATAGAATGTATTTCCACCTTTATTAGTCATTCTCGGTTGTGAGAAGATATTTTCAGCTGGAGCTACTCCGGTTTTATTAATGATTAAGAATGTATTTGTATATTTACTTTCTTCTTTTCTAGATAAAATGATTCGTTGATTGATAAAATTACCAAATTGAGTTGCAATTGCTCCTGCATTCCACATTGGGTTGTTTTTACCTTGTTCAATACTCATTCTGCAAGCAATTGATCCTACTGAGTCCCATAAAAACAATAAGTCATATGGTAAGTTCCCTTTTGCTTGTTCATCTAAAATGTCAATAATAAAATCAGCTACATCCTCAATTGAATTTAATTTACCTCTATCTTTATAAATAAAGAATCCATCATAATCAATTACAGCACCATCTTTGTCTTTTATTTCATTCATTTCGAAACCCATCTTTTGCCAGTGTTCCCAGCTGTGTTTCATTTCAGTAATAATAAGAACAGGCAATACACCCATTTTTTGTGCTGATACAGCTGCCTCTATAGATGTAGTAGTTTTTCCAGTATTGCTACCTCCACGTACTATATTTATATGACCCATTGCTATTCCAGGAATAGATAGTGCTTCTTGCATTGCTGTTGAGAAGGGAATCCATGCTTGATCTTTGAACTTTACATTTCCGCCTAATGATTTCTTCTCTTTAAATTTATTTAAATCAAATTTAGATTTAAGTTCTTTAGAGACTGCTTCCATTAACGAATCTTTGTCGTTTGTTTTAGCCATTTTAAATTATTTTAAATTTTAGTCTTCGTCTTCTTCAAATAAAGAGTCGAATTTGTCTGCTTTTGATACTTTACCAGCTGGTGCTTTTAACTCATAGTTTTTAGTTGGTTTAGATTTTTCAATTTCTTTATCATCTTTCCACGGTAAATCTTCTCCAGCAGCAGTAACAGTTGTTTCTTCTTCAACTTCATCTATTTCATCAGAAGCATCTTCTGGGTTTAAAAAGTTTTGAAGCATTTCTTTCATTTTATCAAAAGTCATCTTGTAGGTATTTTGAATCTCAAGAATATCTGGTTGTTCTTCTAACCATAACTCAATATCATTTTTGCTAGTACTTAATGGAGATGTTTTTGGTTTAATACGAATTGATGACTTTAAGCCTTGACGACCACCAACATCACCCATTACTGCTTCAACAGTAAAATCACGACCTTCATTCATATCAGTGTAGTCACCATAATCTTCATCATCAGCGATACCTAATAATTGCATGTAAATTTCTTTACCAAATTCCCATAAACGAACACCTTTGTCTTCCTCACCTCTAACGATTACAGGAGCAAAAATACGCATTTTTGGTTCTAATTTTTTAGATAATTTCCAGTTTTCTTTATCACTGGTTGTACGTAATTGTTTTACGAATTCTACAATTGGATCCTTTTCACCCCAATTGGTTAAGGCGTATGTTGGGAATTTAGTCATACCATAATGAACAAATATCTCCCTAAATGGATTGTTTTTGTTTAATTTAGATGGTACAATTCTAATTTGATACTTACCTTCTTGTTTTGGTTTCCATAGATATTTTGAATAATCTACTTTTTCTTTTTTCTGCCCGGATGTCTGTAAGGCACTCAGTTTGTTTTTGATTGATTTTAAATCCATCTTCTATTTTATTTTATTGGTTACTATTTAAATATACTACTTGTTTTTTCGTAGGCCAAATTTAGCTATTAAAGCTCTCGAATGCCTTTTTATTTGTAGTGTTGTACTAGTTATATGTTATAAATATGTTAAAGATCTACTATTTTAAATATCTTTGTATTAAGTTGTTTGATTTCTCCTTGTTGAGTTAAAAGAACACAATTTTTATAATGTTGCCAATCTATTCGATAAGATGGATCAACTACACCACCATTTAATTTCTTAATTAAATCGTTAAGTGCGTTGATTGTATATAAAGTATTTGATTCTTTTTTACGATGTACTAATATTGTATTAGCTGGAATTATACTGACGTTGCCTTGCTCTACATTGTATGTAACTACATATTCATTTGTACTCTTAACAAAAAGCACAAACATTTTTTTATACATTATTGTATATGTAGTTGATAAACTAAAAATTAATTCATCTAAAGAGTCATGCTGTGTAAATGTAGCATATAGCCTGTTGTTCATAAAGTCACCATCAGTAATATAATCATACATATTGAAGACATCTGTTGAAACGAGATTTAAATTCATTTTAAGTTAGTTTATTGATTTATCTCTATTTCCTATCTCGTTAATATATCCAAAACTTACGGCTATCTCGGTTGTTTTAAATAGAGGTTGAGTATTTTTATAGTTAAAACACTCTTGTTGTTGTTTAGAATCTATTAAGTTAAAAGAAGCGCATGGTTTAATATGATCTATTTCCCATATTTCTCCGTGATTTTCCCAAGTCATTTCAGGTTTAAATTGTTGTTCTAAATATAATTTAAATTCTTCAATTGTACAACCTAAAAGCTTTAGGGTAGTAGTTAATTTCATATTACCACATAATGCTTGATTTAATCTGTTTCTTAACAATAATTTTAATCTAAAAATAGTATCAGTTTTATATCTATTTTTTTGTCTTTCATTTTTCTTAATTTTATTGCTTTGTTCCCATTCTTTAGCTTTATTTTTAATATACTTATTATATTCTAAATCAGTTTTATATCTATTCTTATTATTATTTTTAACTTTTTTATTTAATTCTGTTCTGTGGATTTGATAATATTTTTGTATTGTTTTTTTACCTAATTCACTTTTACTATATTGTTTTATTCTTTTTAAATATTTTTCTTTATCTATATTATAGTTGTTTTTTTGCTTTTCAGATAATTGTATTTTATTTTGTGTATAATATTCTTTTGTATTACTATTAAAACAAATTTTACATTTACTTTGATATCCTTTATCTTTATTTTTTCCACCTTTTGTATAAAAATTAGATTCATCTAATTCTTTATTACATTTTATACATGTTTTCATACCTATATTTTATTATAAATATTATAAAATAAAAAATATGACACCTTATTACTTGATAATTTTAATATCTTTATAATTTATTCCTTTTTTACTAGTAACTCGTAAATTATATTTATAGTATATGTTTAATATTTTATTCATTAATTCTTTTTCTTCATCTTTATCTATATCAAATAGAAGAGCATCGTATATGTATAATACTATTTTTGTTTTTTTACCTTTTAATAACATCATGATATCCCACAATATCAGTACATTTGTTGATGTTTCTAAATTTTGTAATGTATAGTTAAATAGTTTTTGAGGATTGATATCTTTTATGTTGTTTTTAAATTTATGTCCTGAAATTGGGCATTCGATAAAACCATTCGTTTTAAAGTCCTTCCATAACTTATCTGTATGTTTTTGAATTAGTTGAAAGTATTCTATATGTTGATATTCTTTATATATTCCTCCATATAACTGTCTAAACATTAGTATTTTTGCTTCATCTACTTCAATTTCAGCTTCTTTAGCAAAGTATTGATATGGTGTTTCATCTCCAAAATCATATTTTACTAAATGTGCTGCTAATGTTGGGTGGTAAGCACTTATATCTATTTCAATAAAGCAATCATTTTCTGGTATAAATGCTTCTCTACATCCATCCTCTTTTTTCAATGCTGCAAAATTGATGCCGTTAAAGCTATTGGAAGGCCTTCCGGTTGTAGTATATAAGTTATATTGGGTATATACTTTACTATCTTGAATAGAGTATAACTCAGTGTTTGGTTTAAAAAATTCATTAAATACATCTTTATTTATTTTAATTCCGTTTCTTTCAATTGCAAAAAATACACTTGTTAATTTATTATGAAACTTTGTATTGTCAAATTTAACACAATACTCTTTTACCTTATTAAATACCAATTCACACCTTTCATAATGTTTAACCAATGGGATAATGGTATTTATATCTTCAACATCACCATGTTTTTGATAGAAAAAATCATGTGTTTGGGTTGTTAATTCAGCATATTCAGGAGCACCAAATGAAATATCTATAATATTTTTTAATGGAAAACGATATATAAATGACTTTCTATCACGTACATATACTTCAGTAAATGACGCCAATAAACGGTTTATAGGCGTTTTATTCAGCTCTAATGCCTCAGTATGATGAATACACACCATATAGCCTTTATCGTTGTTTAATGGCTTTATATACAGTAAAGATATATGATTTAGTGATGGATGTATGTTGTCATTATAATAAATAGGTTCAACAAAAACTTTATCATAGTCTTTGTCAAATAATTCATTTAATTGTTCGTCGGTTTCGACAATATAAAACATAACCTTTATTTTTGATTAAATATACTAAATATATTTTTAGTAGCCTAATTTAAGGAAAGTAAAAGCACCCTAGATAGCGAGTCGTCGGGTGCTTTCATAGCCGCAGCTATAACGGTCCTAATCCGTATGTCTTTATTGATAATATTTAGTAAAATCCATTTTTAAGTATTCTGAAAGCATTAGTAGTTTTTGATTTTTGATTGCTAATTCAGTTATATTTTTATTTATTCTATATACTTGCTCTATGTCTCCTGTTAATTGCCAAGACAAATTAAATGGTTGATATAGTTGATATAGTATTGTAGAATCTTGTCCTACTAATTTATCATACGTATCTTTATTTATTTCTAAATATATAAGTTCGTTTGTTTTTTTACAAAAATATCTTCTATATTCTCCTATTTGATAATCTTGTTGAGTAGGGATATTTGGAGAGTAGGTTGGGGATGAAGGTGCTATTGTGGATTGTTTAGAAACAATAACATAATTATTAACTTCAAAATCATCCATATTAACAAAAGAAACATTATCGTTTTGAGAGGTAATTTGTATTCCTTCTAATGGTGCTAATATTAATAATTCATTTGGTCCATCTTGAGGTGTTTTACCTGTAAAGTATTCTCCTTTAGAAGTTTTAAAATAATCTCCTCTATAATTTTGTTTGGTACTTACATAAACAAATTCTCCACCATTAGTGTTTAGGTTGGGGGTTATTTGAGATAAAGGATAATACATAATTTAATTATAAAAATGGTTGTTTTGCTGTTATTTTTCCTCCTTTTGGTGGAAAAAATTGATTGATATCAATTGATAACCCTGTAGAATCCATTCCGTTAAGAATATTTCTAATCTGGATATGTAAATGTTCCGCTCCAGGACTACCTTTATCTCCTACTGTTCCTATTTGTTGACCTGCCACTACTCTAGTTCCCACAGTTACTGTTGAAGTATCCATATGACCATAAATAATATACCATTTTTGAGCAACAGGTGGTAAAGCGTGTGGTGGGAATATTTCTATAATAACACAATTTGGACCATACCCACCAGCTCCTATTATGGATACAACTCCATCTGTAGAACTGTATACTGGTGTTCCTTTTGGGGCAGCTATATCTATTGCTCTATGTTGATCACTACCTGGTACTCCATTTTGAACAGCTCTTACTCCAACCTTACTAGTGATTGTTCCTGTTACAGGAAATATAAATTTAGAGAACAATAAAGTTGATGGGGGTGGGGTTGTAAATTGAAGTGTTAAAGGGTATGTTATTTGTCCATTTCCATATCCACCACCTGATCCTCCACCTGACCCTCCAATATTTACTACTTGGGTAAGTTGTTTTGGATCTATATCTCCTTTAGATATAACAATTGATTCTATAGTAGTAAACCATTTATTGTTTTCTATTTTATGTTCAATATTTTTTATTAAAAACTCAGCATTGTCTGGATAGTTAGTAGGTAAATATCTTGTATCGACAAAAAATTTACTATATATTTTCATTCCTGACAATCCATCCATTGTTAAAGACATATTAAATGGTATGAATCCTGTTCCTGGTGCAAATGATGGTAATATACTACTTAATGGTTTGTTACGTTGAATAGCTAATTTAACAGCTATAGCTTGTTTTAATTGATTTAAATAATTAAGATAGCTAGTCATTGCATCTTTATAAGTCTCAGCATCTCCATTATATATTCTCTTAGATAGATTTATTAAATAATCATCAAATACTTTTTTACTTTGAACATATTTTAATGCTAAATCATCAATTAAAGATTGTTGTTGTTGTCCAGCACTAAACTTTGCTATAGTTGCTGGGTCGATATAAGTTATTGCTGTAACAATGTTGAACCCTCCAATAGATGGAGGTAAGTATCCTATTTCTTCTTTAAATCTATCTTTTAAACCAATATTGAATTTTGAAAATGCAGTTGAATTTTCTCCTACTACTTTACTATTAGCAGTTGCACCTATAGTTAACATAGTTGATAATTCAGGAGATATTTCTGTTGTAAAATTAAAATCTTTTATAAATGAAGCATGACCTAAATTTTTTCTAGGATCTGTAGGATCTTTATATATTGATGGGTTTACAGGGTGTTCATCTTTACTATATCCATATAAATCAAAATATGCATATTTGTCAGGAATTGATTTTCCTATCCCATTTAATTTCTCAATTACAGATTTAGTATTAGGAAGAGGATTCATATCCCTAATTATAACAGTATTAGTAGTGTCATCTATAGTTGCTTCTAGAGCATTTACTCCTCCTAATGAGCTATTTATTGCAGATAATATATTATTTAATAAATCAATAAGAACTACTTTATTACTACTAGCATCCTTTAATTCATCCATTTTAAGTAATATCCACTTCATATTAACATATATATTCATTATTTGTCCATAACTTGGACCTAATAATGTTCCTTCAAATGGTTCAGCATCGGGTGCAAAAGAATAATCAGTTCCACTTATATTTATTGTTCTATTAATTACACAAACATTTGGGTCAACACTAACTTGTATATCATTAACATACATTATATTACTTTGTTCATCATAATCAAATTTTAACATCGGAGAAGAAATAGAACCAACTATAATTTGATACATTAATTTTTGTTGGAAAAATTGAAGTAACGTTCCTAGTCTTACATATAATTTAAAATTAATAGATGAATTATAAGTTATGACTAATGCATCTATTTTTCCAGTACTAATTTCATTTGATGTAATTGTTATGGCGGAAGGAATTGATAAACCATTACCTCCTATTTGTGTTCTAGTTCCATTAAGTAGAGTGTTAGAGAAAAATGTACCAATACTATTTTTACTAGCATAATAATCTATAACTTCATCATCACGTGCATTTGGATCTAATAATCCAGTAGTGGTTGTATTAAGTATTAAACCATCTACTAATGCATTTATTTTAAAAGATTCAACTACGTCTCCAATACTAACTAAATCTAAAGTTATATCGTAACTTCCATCAGGTAAAAATGACCAATGGTAATTAGTAACTTTAGCAAACATAGCATCATAGTTACCGTTAGATTTTATTTTTTGACTTGCTATTTTTTTAAGAAAATCTTCATAAGTTAAAGGTAAATATGTTGTTGTTCCTGATTTTAGGTTATTTGATCCTGGGGTTGGGGTAAAAATACCTTGTCCTTTCCCTGTTAAAAATTCAGATGATAGACTATTTTGTGGATTGGTTTGTAATACACCTTTATTGTCATAATACATTGAATGTCCCCATTCTAATAATATACTAAATCCTAATCTTAAATATAAAACATCTATAATATCAAATTGAACTTTGTTAAATGCTTTTATTTTTACTGTTGCTCTTCTTATTGAACCTCTGTTTTCGTGTTTGATATTAGCTGATTGGATACCCATCATAGGACGAATACCAAAATCATTTCCTCCAATACCATAAGCATTGTTGTAACCTAAAATAGTATTTGAGCTAGCCACTCCTGATCTTTGATTATCACCAGAACCATCATCATTTACTCCATTAAACAAAACAAATTTTTCGGCTAAACTACTACCAACCATATTAGGAAGACCAGATAAAGATTGATTTACAATATTTTTTATATCTTCAATGTCTACTGAGGATACTAATTTACACCAAGATGTATTAGCATTTAAGTATACTAATTCTTCAGCTGATCTTTGAGTACCAGTATATCCAGCCCCATATCTTTTTTGGCGTTGGTGTACTTGATCTATAATAGCGTCTGGGAATCCTTCACCTAATATATTCATTTTTTAAAAACTATTTAATTGTTTAAAACTATTTAATACCTCAACATAATTTGCTGGTATTCGTATTTGTATTCCTTCAGGTATAACTAATGAATCTTGAGTTAAATCTGATGGCAAAGATGTTCCTGCTATAGCTGTATTAGCAATAGATATAATCCACCATAACGATTGATCACCATAATATTGATTTGCTAATACATCAAATCTATCTCCTTGCGACGTATAAACGTAAGTATCCTCATCAGACAACGGTACTTCTGGGTATCGAGTAGTTTGATATATCGGTTTATTATCCGATTTAATAATTGTTACGGGCTGATATCTGTTCATTAGTAATTATTTTGTCCATTTGCTTCTAACGCTATAAATCTTTCAGTTGTATTTGTTAAAGCTCGAACTTTTCTTGGTACAAAATCATGAATTGGAATAAAGTTAAATGAAGATACCTTAATTAAATGTGGTAGTTCTTTTACTGACGGGTCACTATTAAAGTTATCAAAACTATCATTAATTCCTATTTCCCAAGTAGCACTATCATCATTCATTTCATAACTTAATCCAGTTATAATACCATACTGTTCATAAAAATATCCTCCAATAGTTAATTTAACTAAATTTCCTCTCATATATCCCTGTTCACTATAATCTGGAGCACAAACTGATGCTAAGTAATTTAATTTTTTATACATTGGAATAAGTTCTTTTTTGGATTGAGCAGCTACAGTCCAAGATAATGAAACTTTTCTGTCAAATCCACCGTAAGTATAGAAGTTTTCACCTCTTCCTAAATATTTTGTTGGATTCCAATCAGCGGAATATTGATCTGATATTGTATTCAAAAATGCTCTAAAATGAATGTTGGTGTTTTTTGATTGATCGTCATTATCTACAACAGTAATTGCAAATTTTACTAAATCGTTTGTATCTTTACCAGTAAAATCTGGTTTGGATGATGAATATATTGGTTGTACAGTTATTTTATCATATGAGTCTGGGGATGCCGCCCCATTTTGTCCTGCTGAACCTAGAGTATATGATGTTAAATTTTTTCCGTTTCTATTTCCTGGGTCTCCTAAATTTACTCTTGTTTCAATATTTTTAGTAGTATAATCAGGAGCCTCTACTAAATTTCCTATTTTTCTTTGTTCAATTTTTTGATTATCAGTTAAGTTCTTTCTTAATAAAACTCTAAAGTCACCTGGAGTGGTTGTAGCTCCTTTTGATCCGTCACCTACATAAAATGAACTTCCACTTACTGCACTATTAGGATCTGTAGGGATATTAACTAATTGTTCTTGATTATAAGTAAGAACATCATCTGATTTGAATAAATCTGGGTTAGTAGAGAAAGTTTGATTATTATCTAAAGGACCAAATATTCTGATTAATTTACCATCATCTGAGAAACCATTATCTAAAAGGGGGTCGAATGAACTATCTATATAAAATTCATATTTTTCACTAACTCTAACATGTCTAGTTAAATTTGAATTTATTTTTGAATTAGATATTTTTACTTGATTATCTGAGGCCTGTGGGAAGGATATTTGTAATCCTTCATTAGTATTAGTAGCTTTTCTTATAATTGTTTTACCTATTCCAAGTACAGATCCAGGTCCACCACCATACTGGTATAAAATTGGGTCTAAATTAAGTTGTTTTATGTTTAAATTATAAAAACTAACTAATCTATTTACATTTACATTTTTAATAGAAGTTACAAATCCTAAATTAGGATTAATTAAATCAGAATATGTATTTATTCCTCCAATTCCACCAAATGGATTTAAACCTTGCTTGTTAACATGTAAACCAAATGCTACACCTCCTGCTTCAATTAATGTACTTAAGGGAGTATATACTCCTTCATTTAATAATTTACCACTAGCTTGAGTACGAACTGCTGTTCTAGAAAGTAAATTTTGTTTGGCAACAAATAAAAGTCCACTTGGATTTCTTACATCAGTAAAATACTTTCCTAATCTCGCAACATCTGTAAGAGAGTTAGTTATAGCTTTACTTCCACCCCTTAATATAAAGTCGGTGTTTAAAAAGCCATACTCTCCTATTTTGTCAGGGATAGGAGAGGTGATGTAGGGTTGATTTGAAGAACCCCCACCAATTCTATCATGACCAAACTTAAGAGATTTAAGATCAGTTTGAAGATTTATAAGAGCCATTACCCTGGTAGGTTATCGGTGTATTGTACTGGTGTAACTCCACTTAAGTCTAGTTGTGACGGTTGAGGTAAAATATTGTTTACACCATCGTTATACGCTTGAAATGCAGCATTTACTGTTGAAAAACCAGATCCATTAATTGAATATCCTGGTTGGTTACCATCAGTATGTAGTTTTGATTGTTGTGTTGCTCCTGGATTTACGGTTGGAGTTGTACCACTACCATATGAATATGGTGAGCCTGCTGTTGTTAATTTATCTAAAAGTCCCATGTGTTATGTTTTTATTTATTTATAAATATTATAATTATTGAATTTTTACTTTTCTCATTGCAGTAGCCGTTCCAGTTTTAGTACTGTCTGTGTAGCTATCTACTATTATTGGCTTACTGTTTGATCTAGATTGCTCTTGTCGTAATGCTCTCATTTCTTCTAAAAGTGGAGATAAGTCTTGTTGTGAATTTTGTGAAGTAGAATTATTTTGTTTAACTTTATTTGTAGTAAATATAACATTATCTTCTTTAATACCTTGAGCTACAGGTTGTAGTTGTCCCTTTTCAAATTTAGATACTACTAATCCTCCATTAGAATTAATTTCACCATCACGTACTTGGGCAGCTCCACTTGCTGCGTCTTTGGATGCGGATTTTATAGCTCCTACCCCTATAATTATACCTCCTATTATAGTAGCTAAACCTAAACCCAAAGTTAAAGCAGCAGCTGTAGACATAGCTCCTGCGGCAGTAGATGCAGTTAAAGCTGCTGCTACTGCTTGATACGCATTATATGCTACCATTCCTGCTTTCCATGCTATAATAGCAGTCCCAATAAATCCTACAATTTTTTGCATTGTAGTTAATTTATTTAAACCTCCATCAAACATTGTAAGCCATCCTGAAATGCTGTCTCCTATATACGTAATAGTAGCTAATGCTGGGGTTAAAATAAAATTTATTAATGGTAATACATTTGTTACTAAATCTACTAATGGGGAAACAATTTTAAGTACAGGTTCTGCTATTGAAATAAATATTTCTTTTAATTTTTCAACTGATTGATTAAATCTTTCTTGAATAGATTGTTGTTTTAATTGATTAGCATATTGATCATCACCCAATTCTGCTACTGCAGCTGCATATCCTTTTTCTTTAACTAATAAGTCAAATTTTACTTTTGCTGCTGCTGCGTCTTTTACTCCTAATTTACTTAATGCTTCTCTTTCAACTAATGAAGCTGCTAAATCTTCTCTACTCATATTAACTGCTTTTGCTAAAGCTTCTTGTTGAATACGATTCATTTTAGTAAATTCAGCTGTACCTCCTACTTGTTTTAATATTTCTGCAGATGCACCTGCTATATCATTATTTAATGCTAATAATCTTGCTTTTTCTAAATTTAAATTTTTACCAGTAATTAATTCTGCTGATAATTCATTTGTAATTGAAGATTCAAAGTCTAATAATTTTTCAGCTATTTGATCAGCTTGTTGTAAATTAATACCAAATTGTTTTGCTTGAAATGCCGCTTCTGCTAGGCCTTTAGTTGTTCCACCAACTGACAATTTAATAGCTGCTGACGTGTTTGATACTTCTTTTAATAATTGTTTTTCATTTACAGTTAATTTATTTTGAGCATTTAAAGCAGATACTGTTCCTAAAAACTGTTTTACATTATCTTTTAAATTACCTCCGGTTGCTAATGTTAGTTTTTGAATACCTACTAATTCTTCATTAGTGTACCCGGCCATTTCTCTTAATTCAGTAAATGTTATTAAATCTTCTTTATTTAATTTAGCATTTGAACCTAAAGCTACACCTATAGCAACCATTGATTCTTGTAATGCTCTAGCATTTAAAGCTACATTACCTGAGATGTTGCCTATTTCTATAAGTTCTTCTCTTATGTTAGTCGCAGAATCATATGTTATATTAAATGTTTTAGCTAAATCACCAGTGGCTTTATCTCCAGTAATAAGAGCTTCAATAAAAAGTCCAATACTTGCTTGTAAAATATTGGCAGTAGTAAACATTCCTTTAAAATTATCCCATATTTTTCCGGTAAGGGTTTTCATTGGGGAAAATTTCTTAAAAGCCTCATCTCCTTGTGCCGCAGCCTCTTGACCTAATTGTTTTGTTTCATCTAAAGCTGTACTAAAGCCCAAATCTGGGAGGCCCAGTTTTTGAAATGCTTTATCTATACCTGCTACTAATTTTGGAGCAGCTCCTAATTGTTTATTGAGTTTTTTATTAATTTCTTCTACTTTTGAAAAACCTTTATATAAATTTTCAGTAGTATCAATTTGAGCTTGTATTTCACTTGTATTTTTTCCTTCTGTTATATATTGATCTCTAACAGATTTTAAAATATCTATTTGTTTTCTAGCTTGTTCTTGAAGTTTTTTAAATCTCTTTTCATCAATAGCTTGTTCTCCTAATCTTACATCTAATGTTTCTTTAGCTATATTAGCTAATTTACTCATAGCTGATTTATGATCATTTAAAAGAGATTTACCCTTAGTTAAATGAGCTACATCTGCCATAAATGATTTAGTCATAAAATCTAAACTATCGGCAACATCATCAATAATAACACTAATATCTTTAAAAAGAGTTCTATATCTTTCTAATTCATTAACTGATCCTGATATAGCATTATATGATGCTGTTTGGTTTGCTACTTGCTGAGCAGAAAGTGCATTAGATTTAAGCTGTTGTTCAATTTTTGCTTTTAAAGCATTTATTTCATCCTGAGGGGTAGCCATTCTGTAAGGTATTTATTTACTATAAATATTAACTATTTGTAGGAAGTTTTAGATTTTGCTCCAGGTGTAACCTTTTGAGGTACACCTTTCCAATTTTCACGATTTACATTACCTGAAGGATCTATTAGTGTAGATTTATTTCCACCACCTTTTGAGGAAGCATTTTCTGTTGCTTCATTTTCTTTATCATAAAATTCTTTAATCTTATTAAAAGTAAATAAACGAAGCCAACGAGGCATTTCATAGATTGTATTCCAATCATATCCACCCTTACCATGAAAACAAATTTCATGAATTTGAGTAAATAAATTAGCGCGAGAGATTGCTGCAGTACTAGAAGTCAGGCCAAAAAAACTTAATCCCAACTGGTATATCGACTCTATTTGAATCACTGGTGGGAAAAAAAGTTAAATCAACATCTGGTTGGTTTTCTTTAACGTGCTTTCTTAATTCTCTCGAATCTCGAGCTAGCAAATGATTGTCAACGAATTCTCGAATTGTTTTTGTTTCTCGATCTTCATTTACTGATGTAATAAGGTATTTTAAACGTGTGGAAAGTTCTGGAGACGAATTAGCATTAATTTTTTTAAGGCCGTCTAATTCGGCTTGTACCTTTTGTTCATCTCCATGAGTTAAGATTTTATAAGTGATGTTTGTGTTAGTAGACGGTAAAGTATAATTGAATTCATTAACACCTTTATTAGCATGTTCAAATGGTTTATTATCAATTGTTGTTAAGTCAACTGTATATTCGTTACCATCATAATTAAATGTATAATCTTTACCATAACCTAAAATACGAGCAGCTACCATAATAGCATTTTTATCACCCGTAACTAAATCGTTATAATTAATTTTAGATACTATCAATGCTTGTAATAATTTATCTAATACTGTTCCTTTTGATATATAGGATTGATTAGTTAAAATATCTTCATGTTTTGCGGTCATGTAACACATTTCAATTTGACCACTTGATAATGGATTTTCTGGTGAGTACAATAAGCCTTTTGAAGGTAAATCGATAATTTCTGTTGGGATGTTTTTTTCCATAGCTTTTATTTAATGTAACTTGTTTTGATATACATATACGAACAAAAAAGGAACTCACCAAGTTTAAGGTGAGTTCTTTTAAATTGTTTTTTATTAATTTTAGAAATTCAAGATACAATAATCCATTCCTAAATTTACTGATAATTCTTGAGCTGCATTTTCATCATCCCAACTGTAATCACCAAATTTAGCAGATTTAATAAACGCACCTTTAATAATCCATTCTGATACGATATCACCTACAGGGCCTAATACGTTAATAGTTACATCTTTCTTATAAAAATCTGAGTAACCATCACGACCAGTAACTGATTCATGATGTAAACGTACCCATTCCATTACAGCTTGAGCACCTGATGGTGTGATAGGATCAAATAAAGTCATTTCGATATCATCCCACTGTGCTTTACCTTTAATTTTACGGTAAACATTAATGTGATTTAATTTAATTTCGTCCATTGTTACTCCTACAGCACCAATTTTCTTAATTGTGTATGAAGGAATACCATCAACATACATAATGAATCGATTTTTTACTTTCGGTTCAAATGCTGTGAAAAATATTTCGTTTGGGTCTAATATTGCCATTTTATTTTTGTTTTATTTTATTATAAATATGTGTGTTTTTAAAATCTCCCCTCATTTTTCAGAGGGAAGATATTTATTTTTTATTATGCTGGGAAGCTAGCTCCAGTTGGTGTAACGTTGAAATCTAAGTAAATAAATTCAGCTGTTTTAGTAGGCTGTAAGTAAATTTGACCTCTTAATTCATTACGATCAATTACATCTGGAGTATTGTTTGTATCATCCATTACTACTTTAAATGCATATAATCCTTGTCTTTGTTGAACACTTGTTAAATATGGGTTCACTTGTGATAAGAATTGATTTCTTGTAGCAATTGTATTTTGTTCAAATACTAAATTATTTGCTACTTGAGAAATATATGATTTTAAAGCAATTAATAATCTTCTAACATTTACACGATCAAGAGCTGATGCTGCTGTTTGTAATGTTTTCTGACCATATACTACAACACCTGTTCCAGGGAATGTAGCGATTGGATTTAATTTTCCTGTGTATAAAGTATCACGTTGAGTTTGAGATAATTTTAATTTAGCTCTAATCACTGTAGATAAACCACCACGATTAATACCTGCTGGTGCGAACCAAGGTTCTGCTACTGTATCGTTGTAAGCGTAAACACCTGCTATTACTGTTGAAGCTGGAACCCATACGTTATCACCTGTACTAGGTTCAACAACTTGACACCAAGGCCAATATTCTGCTGCATATGAAGTATTTCTTGTTGCGGCTGCAGATACTACACTTGATATAGTACTAACACTATATCCTACTGGGTCTAATACATAAATATTGTCTCCTCTATTTTGAGTATTTGCAATAATAGTACTTACTTTACCTGCGAAATTTCCTTGATCATATAAACCAGGTGTTAATAATACATTAAATTTATAGTCATCAGTATTAGCTAACAAATTAATCATGTTGTCATAATTATCTGCTACTAATCCTTGTGAATTTGTAGATTCGTCAATTTTATCATAAAAATTAGCTCCACCTTTAATAATACCAACTGCACCACCAAAAGCACCACTTGCATTCGTAGGAATAGAACCTGTAAACTGTGATTTTGCTACTCCATTATTATCTAAGAAATTTGGAGTTGTATAAATTACTTGTTTTACAGTTACATAATTTGATCTATTAGCATATGAACCAGAATATTCAATTTGATTAATATCATAATTGTTTCCTGCTACATAATTTTCAACTGTATCTCCAATTACACGAGAAATGTAGTTATTTGAATTAGGATCTAAATTTAATCCAGTCCATGTTTCTAAAATAACAGGTTGTAATAAATTGTCATCACCTCTTCTAATTAATAAATCAAATGTTCCTGATGAAGTATTTGAATTTACAATTTGCCATCTTACGTTGTCTTTAGATCCACTTGCTAATAATGCACCACTAACTTCGGTACAACTACTATTCATTAAAGCACCTTCAGAAAGCGTTTGTAATGTAAAAGAAGATGAAGTAAAGTAATTTGTTGCAGCTGAACTAGTAGCCGCTGTATAAGATCCAGATACTACTCTTGCCACTAATAAGGATTGACCTCCATTAATAAAGTAATTGTATGCAGCAATTGAAGTAAGAAATGTATATGTTTGGCTATCATTTGTGCTTCCACTTACAAAAGTGGTACCAAATTTATTAACATACTCATTGTACGTAGTTACTACTGTTGGAACTTCTACTGGGCCTTTTACTGTTGGTCCTATAATTGCTGCTCCTACTGTAACCGGTCTTTTAGATACAAAAGATGAATCGTTCTCTCTTGCTAAGACGCCGGGTGATATTAAAGTTTCTGCCATTGTGTTTGTTTATTTAATTTTATTATAAATATAGCAAAACACATTAAAAATATTAGACGCCTATAAATTCTCCTTTTTCAAGGTTGATTGTTCCATCACCATATTTTTGTTGTAAAGTTTCGCCGATGTTAGTTTCTTCTTTTCGTAACTTTTTTAATTCTTCTTTAAGAAATTCTTTTTGTAATTCAAGTTCTTGAAATCTTAATTCAATAATACCAAATTGTTCAGTTAATTGAAGGCGTTTTTCTTGAATTGATTTTAATAATTGTAATTCTTCTTGTGTCAAAACTTTTGTTGTCATAAATTTTATTTTTGTTTTTTAATTATCCTTGAGCAAATAAACCATCTTTATAATCTTGTGTAAGATCTGTCCAAGTGTCTGTTAATGAATTATATGATGCAAAATATGTTACATCAGTATATGCTTGAAATTGATAATCTGTATTAATAAAGATACCACTCATTGCATACATTGTTCTACCTGCAAGTGAACTAAAAAATGAACTTGAATTGTTTACAACATAATCCCATCCTGCTTCTCTTATTATGTCTGTAGCCACCATTACATTTTCACTAATTGAACCACTAAGTGAAGCGGAATATGGATAAATTATATCTGCTAATTTCCACAATTCATAATTTTCATTATCATATGGAGCATTTGATTGTGATGGTGGATTTGGATCAGTTGTAACTAATCCTACTGCTCCATGAACTGCTCCACAGTTTGTAGATATAGCTGCTTGACCTTTACGGAATTGATATCCTGCAGATCCAGTAAAAGTAACTCCTATGTGTGGTGTACAAGATACAAATAACGTTCCTGTATCGGTGATATGTGAAGCATAAGCTCCAAATCCAACTGATCCTACAAATGGATATCCTGCTAATCCACCTGCCATAAATGGTCCTAGAAAAGACTGCATAGATAATGGATATTGTCCTAAATTTCCTGTAGCTGTAAATGCATCTACATCATCAGAGCAAATTGCTACAGCATGTAATACATCATTTGATGGGTAACCACTTTTTTGTTTAATATAATTTACAGTATATGTACCCCACACCTCTGTTAAAGAAGCACTTGGATAAAGTCCTCTTACAGTTGTTGTATATAATGATTGTGATGGATTTATTCCATTATTATCTGTAAGTGTAAGTTGACCTTGATTTACTGATAAAATTACAGTTCCTACTGGTGATGAAGTAGGAATCGGTCCGTTTTGTTGAAGTTCAATATAAGTTGGCATTTTGTTTTTAGTTTTTGTTTATTATAAATATTAGTTATTTTTGTTTTAATTAATCCCAGTAAAAGTCATTGTCAATTGTCCATGCATTATTCATCCAAATTGCTCTTGGAACATCTTTTCTCCAATTACCAAGCACATTAGGATCTGAAAACGCTTGCCATCCTCCTGGTCCTCCTGATAATTGTCCATAGTATTCTGGCTTACGGATACTATCTATCCATATTTGTATTTTGGCTGAGTTTCCAATACCTAAATTAACCCCATTACCTGTCACTATTAATTCTACTGATTGTCCTTCGTATTGTCCTTCTGGTAAGTAGTAATGTAAATATTGTGTATTAGCATCCCATCCTGTTGTATCTATTGAATAAACGGATTGTTGACCATCTAAGCGAGTTGCTACTGTTGAATAGTTTGAAAGTAAATTTGCAGTATTATTTTTAAATCCTAAATTACTGTATCCTGTATTATTTAATTGAGGAAATCCATAAGCTTGATTTGCTTTATCAAATGTTATTATTGTGTTATTATTTGAAACAACTCCAGGACCTACTACCGAACCTGGTCCTGTTATTCCTTGGTTAGCTATTAAACTTCCACTAACTATAACAGTTCCATTATTAATTAATTCACCTAATATAAGATATTGGGCATTTTCTTCTATAATGAAAGTACAATTTAATGGTATTAATAAATCTCCATGATTGATAATATTTTGAGTTGCTCTGATAAAATTAACATTATTAGTCTCATTATTTAAAAACGGTGTCTCTATAATATTTCCATTTACAATTAATGATCCAGTTATTGTTTGATCACCTACAAATGAATTTGATCCAGATAGTATTCCTAAACTATCGATAGTACTTTGAATAACTTGTCTTACTTTTGATGCGGTATTTTGCTTATTTAAAGCATCAGTAATATTAGTATTTAAAAGTACAGTTAGTTGATTTTTTGTTTGTTGTGACATTTTTTATTATATAAGTATGTTATCTAGTATAAATATATTGTTATCCAAATGAATTATTAAATGAATCATCAAATGATCTATATACTGGGGTATAGTTATTTCCTCCCCCATTTTCTCCCATTATTTGCTCACTTACTACTACTTTAACTACATCAGGAATTTTCTTTAATGCAGTCATATCTTTTTGTATTACGTCTGGGATTATGTATCCATTCATTTTAATATTAAAAGTACTACTTACTGTTCTTTCCTCTTTATCTGCAAGTTCTGCTTTAATAGCAAACGAATCAATCATCGCTCTAAACTGAAAACGTGCTGGATCACCCCAATATGAATCTGAAGCGTATTCAATTGCTTCAACGATTTTATTTAGCTGATCCATGTAATAAGTATTGATAGCACAACTATAAGTTACAGTAATGTAATCTGGGACTACAACTGCATAATTTACTTTTTGTGGTCTAACATTATTTAATACACTAAAATTGTCATATGCATTTTTAGACGAATATGATTTTTTAACTATTGATATGTTGTGTGGATTGTTTGCATCTAATTTATTTGCAATTGATCTTACTTTTTCTACATTGTCTCTTTTGAACATGATGATTGGCATCATAATTCTACCTTGAGAATCTCTAAAGTATCCTGACTTTTGAAATGAAGCCCACTTTTCAGGTGAACCATAAATAATAGGTACTTCTATTCTTTCTCCATTTTGTAAAACAAATGGTTTAATTACATTTTTAAAATAGTAAAAAACTGCCTCATCAATATCTTGAATTCCTATTGAAAACGGTTTAGTAGAATCTCCATTAAAAGAAATTTGATTTCCTCTATTAAGATCATTTGACGTATTAGGATTTCCTACCTCAGAACTATAAGCAGTGTGTTGTTCAATACTAAGTTCTCTTTGAGTTTTTGGAATGGGTGTTCTACTATTTTTAGCCATTATAATAATCTTGTTCTAATAATATTTAACCTATCAGCTGGCACGTAATGACATTCACATATCACAGAAACATTATATCCAAACTCTGCTAATCCAGGATTTAATGGATTTGGTTCCATTGGATAATCAGGATCTTTACCTCCCCAGAATTGTCCTATAATTGTATTATCTACTTCCCAATAACTTTCTTGATATAATATAACGTCTCCTACTTCAGGATGCACGTTTGCATCTACTAAATCATCTCTTAAAAATGAAAATGACATAGGCCAATCAAAGTTTACACCTAATTCACTTGTTGGACTCACATTATCTCCAATAGTTATTAAAGCATTAAACAAAATAGGACCTCCAAAAAATTTACCTCCTGAAGATTCTCCATACATGTTTATAACAGTTTCTGATAGTTTGTATTTGTAAAAAGCACATTGTTGTGAGATAACGTTTCCCATTACCTCTCTACTCATTCCTCTTAGGAATGATGCGTCTCTACTTGATCCAAAAATTGCCATATTATCCTATAAAAATTGTCATTGGTGATTGTCCTAATTCACTTTGACGAGCTACTGATTCTGCTTGTTTTCTTTCTAATAATTTTTGATTTGAAGTTTCATCAAAATATACTCTTAACCTATCAATCAATAATGTTTTTTCTGCTGTTGCAGCTGTAATTAAGTCTGATTGATTTAAAGTAATTTCTTTACCAGGAATAGGTACTTGAGTGTATTTTCCACGAACATATCCTAACATTTCTTTACATAATGCTAATGTATATTCAAATATCCATTGTCTACCAATTGAATTAATTTGTGTATATTTTGGATTTGTAAAGTTAGCATTTGAGGCATTAGTTACTGCTCCAGGTGCATTTCCAATAACACTATTTAATCTTTCTTCTATACTAAGATATTGAAACCAAATTCTATCTCCATCTTGAGTTGGAATAGGAAATATTCTTAGTTTGTTGTTTATTAATTCAAATGTAAAATCAGGTAGTGAAATTTGGTTTTGCATTTCAACTGCTTGAGTTGTTTGTACTAATAAACTTGTTGGATACATTAAAAATCCGGTTGATCCAAACAATCCATAAGTTCCAACTGCAGGTACTCCTCCTAATCCTGAGAACATATTCAAGTTGTATACTTGATTAACTGCTGGAATTGGTTGCCAGAATATTCTTTTTATTTCTATTCCTCCTGTTATGTTGTTTTCTATTGCCCAAGCTCCTAAATCGTAATCTTGTTGGTAATTAGTCATTTCAATTGAACCACTATACCAATTTACATTTCCTCCTGTTCCTGCTTCTGAGGCATATTGCTGCGATAATCTAATAACACCAGCCATTGATGGAGTTATGATTGCGTGATTCATATTTGATGAGGTAGGAGCACCAATTACATTTAATAAGTTATCTCTTACTTGAAATGCATATAATTCATTTCCATAAATAGTAATTGATTCTTCAAATGCTGTGTAGAAATTTAAATCTTGTAATTCAACATCCATAATAGGGTATCCTAGTCTTCGAGCACAAAAAGTAGTTACTTTATCTGCATCAACTTGGAATTGATAGTCATTGTCGTAAAATCCAAAGGGTGTGTTACCTGGAAAAAACGACGAGCTACCTGGATATATAGGAATGTTAGCCATGATTTATATTTTATTATAAATATGGTAAAAGTAAATATTAACTTAAAGTAGGATCTGCCATTAGAAAAGTTGGTTGTAATCCGTATGTAGGGGTTGGTTGAACACTAGGGTTGTTTTTAGCTAGTCCATTGTTTATGTTATTAGGAGCAAACTTTATACCTACGTTATTTAATTGATTTCCTTTATACGTTGTTACTGTTAGTTGTCCTGGTGTTGATATTGTTGCTCTATTTACTTTTACAAATTTAGAGAATTTTTCAAATCTGTCTTGGAATGTGATTATGTAGTTTGTTGTTGATGATGGAGTAATATTGGTTCTTACACTAGGACTTCCACTAAAAAACTCATTCATTGTAAATGTTTGACCAGATGTTAAAACTACAGCTTTCCATGCTATTTTATTCATACCTATAAGTGTTTGTCCAGAAGCTGGTGCACATGTTAATGTTGTTGTATTAGCTTTAACAATACCTGAAGTGTAAGTAAAGGTACTACTTATAGTAAATGTAGTAGAAAATGTTATAACACCCGATGAGTTAATAGTTAATGGATGTGCGAAATTATTTGTTCCACTTACGGTTCCAGTACCAGTCATTATTACTTGTGATGTCCCTCCATTTGCACCACCATTACCTAATGCTAAATTTCCATTTACATAAAATGTAGCACCATTTGAACCTGTACCGCTGGATGAAAAACCAAATGTTAATGTATTATAAACATAGACAATTTGAGACATTGTCGCTGCAACTACAGATCCTCCTGATGTACTATTATTTATAGTAAAGTTATTACAATAGATATTAAATGTTCCACTAACTGTTCCATTACCTCCTATTGTAAATGTACCATTTACATATAAATTAGAACCAATAGACATTACACTAGAACCATTAGTTGCAAATAGTATATTATTCCATAACATAGTGCCTGTGGATATTGTTCCTGCGTTTGTTTGTAAGGTACTACCGTTTGATATAACTGTCCCTGCTGTGTATATTATAGAACCGACACTACTAAAATAAACAGTACCACTTATTGTAATTGTACCACTTGTATTGAATATTAGTGGGTTTGATAGATAAAAAGCGGCTCCATGTGACCATGTCCCTGTACCATTTAACACTATTGTTGCTGTTCCACCCATTGAAATATTAATTGTTAAATTACCTCCAACATTAATGTTAAATAAACCATTAACTGCTGTAGAGGTAGTTGATATAGTTAAATTTCCTAAAATATTTAAGTTACTTGTTATTGTTGATGAACCACCACTAATAATTATATTATTCCAATTTAACACATTTGTATTTAAAGTTGCCGCACCAGTTATATTTAGAGTATTACCAGTAGTTGTAACTGTACCTGCTGTGTAAGTGAGTGTCCCGGCAATATAGTAAATGTTTGCGCCTAAAGTTATAATACCTGATGTATTAAATATTAAATTATTATTTAAAGTACCAGTACTTGCATTACTCCAAGTTCCTGTCCCATTTAATTGAATAGTTGTTGTTCCTCCACATGCTTGATTACCAGTATTTTGAGTTAAATTACCTGATACTGATATTGTGAAAAGGCCGTTCATAAACGCTCCTGTAGCAGTTCCACTTCCTAATGTAAGATTTACTATTTGTAAATTTTGTGGTGTATTAAGACTAGAATTACTATTCATAGTTAAATTTCCGGAAATTAACAAATTATTTACACCTAAAGTAAAACTCAGAATGCCTGAACTAACTGTTAAATTAGTTATGTTTAGGTTGCTAGTTAACGTTATAGTTGCTGTGGCAAAGGAAGTAACATTAACCCAATTTATTTGTGTTGCTCCCATATCAGTATTTAATGTACAAGAACCTAATATACCTAATGTAGTGTTAGTTGTTATAACTGTACCTGCAGTATAGGTGAATATTCCTGTTTGATAAAAAAATCTAGTACCAGATAAAAATGTTATAGTACCAGATGTGTTTATAGTAAAATTATTAGTTACTGGTACTGCATATACTCCCGAGTTAAGTTGTTGTACTGTACCTGTACCTGTAAGATTTATTGTAGATGTTCCAGCTACTGAACCACCAGTACCAAATGTGTTTATTGTGAAATTTCCTGTGATATTATATGTTGTACCATTTAAAGTACCACTAGTTGCATTCCCAGCAACTACTGTAAAATTAACACAAGTTATTGTACCGTTATAAGTAAAAGTTGTCGCTCCTGAGTTTGTATTACCAATAGTAACATTTGCAGTTGAAAAATTTACAGCAAATGCTCCAGGTGTAATAGTTACTGCATAACCACCGGTGGTCATTGTAAAAGCAGATGATACTTTTAAGTTAGCTCCTAAAGTAATGGTTGCTGCTGCTGATACTATAAGACTACTCCAAGATATGATTCCTGTTGATAATGTAGTTGAGGCAGAAATATTTAAAATACTACTATTAGTTGTTGTGTTTACTGTTCCTAACGTATAAGTAAGTGTTCCTGTATTATAGTAAATATTGGTACCTATTGTTAATGTTCCAGCGGTATTAATTGTAATATTGTTTTGAATAATACCAGCAGCGGTGTGTGACCAAGTCCCTGTCCCATTAAACACAATTGCTGTTGTTCCAGATGTTGTAGCAGTAGTTGTTACAGTTAACCTAGTTGTATTAATTGTACTACCAGTTAAAGTCATTGCCGTTGTAGCACTAAAATTTAACGTACCTGTGAATGTCCAAGTTCCAGATAATGTGTGTGTTTGTGAGGTTCCAGCAAAAGTCCATAGTCTACTCCAAGTTACACCTCCACTTGTATGTGTTGCTGTTGTACCTGCTTGTATTCCTGATGCACCAGCTTGTGTGTATCCACCTGTACCTAAGTTAACTGGGCCGTTAATTGTAAGTAATGCGGTAAAAGTTATAGTATTAACATAATTAGTAAAATTAATACCTATACAAGTTGAGGCTACATTGATTGTTAATTGTCCAGATGTTGCTGTAAATGCAACAGTATCTAATGTAGCACTAGGAACTACTCCACCAACCCAAGTAGCGGTTGCATTCCAGTTACCTCCAGTATTTGATACAGTTCTTATAGCCATTTACTTAATCTTTTTTAGTTGGTAAATATTTTACATGACCTGTACATTTTGGATCTCCACAATTTAAAGTCATAGCATTTTGTACATTAATATTTTGCCCCATTAAAAATTTAGGTGGAACAATTCTCTTATGACATTTATTACAAAATAATGGTTTCATAACTATTGAATAGGTTTTTCTTCTCCAATTATAATACTTGTTAATATTGTTTTGTTTAATTCGATAGCATCAAGTTTTCTTTTTTCACTCATAGCTCTATTTAATATTCCTGTTTCTATATCACTTTCACTTTGAGGCATAAAATGTGGAATATCTACTGTTACCATTACATCATCAAAATTATATTCAACAGTTGTTGTAATTGTTTCTTCGTTTGCTTGAGTACTTAAAATTTTATAAGTCATAATTTTTATTTTTTATTTATTAATAATCTCCACCATAACAGTTAATGTCATATTGACCTGTTGTTTGTGTAGCACTAATTGTTGCCCATAAATGTTCACCAGTTGCTAAAAACAAAGGTGTTGTGAATGTTACTGTGAATGTTGCTCCTATTGCAATTGCTGATGGAGTTACTGCTGTTAAAGCAATTTCTTTTATTAATCTTGGACTTCCTCCAATTGCACTATCACATAAGAATACTCTACCTACTGACGCAATAGATGCTTGAGTTTGTGATGCCGCTGAGTGTACAAAATCAATTGCTTCTACTCTACTACCACTTGCTCCTGCTGTAAATAGTAAACCACCATTTGTAGTGGTTGATAAATCACGTGTTGTGTTTGCTGTTGTTAATCTAAGTCCGGTATTAATACCTTTGTTAGCTACTAATGTAAATATTGGTGTTGTATTTGCTGCCATATTGTTTTGTTTTTATATAAAGTTATAGTAATTAAATAAGTTTGATGTTGCACTGCTTCCTCCACCTCCACCACCTGATCCTGTGTCTACAGTGATTGGGAATGTACTTCCATCTCCTTTTGTAAAAGTAATTGTATTTAATGATATTGAGGCTGTTGTTAGTAAGGAACCAGTATCTGTAGAGCCACCACCATTTAAAGCAAAAGATGCTGTTAGAGCATATGATGCCGTTCCTATTAAAGAACCGGAAAACCAGGCACCTGCAGCTGTGGTTGTATCCCAATTTAATATTGTACTAACACCATCCGAGTCTTTTAAATTTCTAGAATCACCAGAACCTGCATTACCCCAGTCAATTGACAAGTTGCTAGACTCATCAAAGAGTTTACGTGAATTCCATTTTAGCGACTCTAGGCCTGTATCATCAAATAATGTTCTTTCAGATCCCGCGATAGTAGTTTGCCAATTAACTGCGATAATACCAGCATCATCTACTAACTCTCTTGTAGTAGTGTTAATTGATTCATATGTTCCGTCATTTACAATTAATGAACCAGTTACTTGCACTGATGAACCAGATACTCTAAATACATCTGATCTAGTTGCATCATCTACTCCATTACCTATTATGAATAATGAAGTGTCATCTCCATGAGTATTGAATTTGCCTGATACGTGTTGGAAAGATCCTGATGCTATTGTACTTTCTCCTTCTGCATGAGAGAAATCACCAATTGCTTGAGTTGAATTACCTTCAGCATGAGAATAGGATCCTATTGCTAGAGAACCATTTCCTTCAGCGTGTGAATATTCACCTAGAGCTGTTGTTAGTCTACCTTCAGCGTGTGAAGAGTTACCTATTGTTTGAGTTGAATTTCCTTCAGTGTGTGAATATGAACCTGACGCTAAAGTACTTAAACCTTCAGCATGAGAATACAGTCCTATCGCTATTGTAGCATTTCCTTCTGCGTGTGAATATGGTCCTATTGTTATTGTACTATAACCTTCAACATGGGAACCACCTCCTACTGTTTGTCCCGCTTCACCTTCAGCGTGTGAATAAGTACCTAAGGCTCGTGTACTAACGCCTTCTGCGTGTGAATAGTCGCCTTTATATGTTTGATCGCCAGCCCAATTAATTGATAGAAGATTTAGATTTCCTACTACTGCTGTTGTAGTGCCAACACTTACATCTACTAAAAGTACTTCGGTTTCAGTTCCATTGAATGTTGCAGAGTCAATTGCAAAACTACTAATACCATATGCAGCATCATAATCAGCATCGTTTAGATATAAATAATTTCCTGCTAGATAATCACCTGATACATCTCCATACGATCCAGATAAAGTAACTAACCCAGATGCTACTGATGTTGCTAAATATCCGTTTATTCCTCCGGTTGCTGTTTGAGTACCTTCTGCATGTGAAGAGTTACCTATTGCTTGAGTACCAGAACCTTCTGCATGAGAATACGAGCCAGATGCTAATGTACTGTCACCTTCTGAGTGAGAATACCCTCCTCTAGCTTCTGTTACTGAACCTTCAGCGTGAGAGCCATCTCCAAATGCTTGAGCACTGGCACCCTCAGCATGAGAATATTCTGCATGTGCAATAGCTGCTCCACCTTCAGCGTGTGAAAACGCGCCATATGCTGTAGAGTTTTCTCCTTCAGCGTGTGAATGCTGACCTGTAGCTACGGTATTTGATCCATTGTTAAGAATTCCGAATATCTCTACATTTTGAGAAACATTTAATGAACCACTAATAGATTGACTATCGTTAAATTGATTTGAACCTGTAGTTGCAAATGAACTGGTATCTATTGTAACACTCGGCGCCCATGATGCGGATACAGCAAATGAAGCTGTTCCGTCTAATGAACCGGTAAATAGACCATTTTCCCAATCTACTACTACTACATTATCAGATCTATATAAGTATCTATTACCCCATTCTACTGATTTAAGATCATTTTCATCTAGTAATCTTCTTGATTGCCAACCTAAAGAGCCTGAACCATTAGTATCTATTAGAACCCTATCATTCCAATTTAGTGATGCACTTGGTAGTCCATCACTTAATACTCTATTTTCTGAATCAATACTATTAATTGCTAATAAAGATCCTGTTATACCTTGAGTAACAGTTAGTGATCCACTTACTATTGAATTATTTTGTGATATGAGCCCGTTACGAGCTATGAATTCGTTTGCCATAATTTTTAGTTTTCCCTATCCAACTAATTTCTAATATAAATATGCTTAGATGAAGGTAGTTAACATTTTTATTTTCCAACCTGATGAAGTTGCTACAGCATCTATTTCAATATTACCTCCTACTATAATTGAGCCAAAAGTAATATCTGCTGTACTTCCTATATCTGTTGTTGATGTATCAGTGTAAGTTGTGGTTGTTCCATTCCATACTGTTATAAATTCTCCTGCTCTTGCATTTGCTCCATTAAATATAGTATATTTTCCAAATGCTGATGTTCGTGAACCTGTTGCCTGAGTAAATAAGTTGTTTGAACCTACTATACTTGAATTTACAGTGGCAGAATCTGTTAATGTTCCATTTAACGCTAAGGTACTTTCTACTACAAAATTAGTGGCATGTGATGATGTTGCTGCATAACTTGCACTAACAACTCCTCCTATTAAATAAGATGCTGATGTAGCATATGATGAAGAAATGGATGTTGTTGAATAAGAACTACTTAATGCATATGATGCACTTATTGAGTTTTGAGCCCAACTTGAAGTTCCTTCTAATGAACCAGTAAATCCTAATGTTGATATTGTAGAACCAGTTATAATTAAACTACCGGTTATGATAGCACTTCCAGTGTATGGAAATGAAGATGCATTAGCAACATAGGATGCTGTTAAAGCATATGAACTACTTAATGCATTTTGTACATAAGATGCTGTTAAAGCATATGATGCGCTTGTAGCTGTAGAGGCATTTCCATTTAAACTAGCTGTTAATGTTGATAAATTTTGCCATTTACCAGAAGTAGTGTTGTATACTAAAGGTTGACCATTTGTCAAACCTGATAATGTAACATCACCTAATGTTGCTAGTGTTGCTGTTACAGTTGACCCCCCTCCAGATCCTCCTATATTTCTAAATACACCAGCGGGGAGTATTTTATATGAATCACTATCTGTAAAATCTGCATTATTTCTTACTGCTATAGCTCCAAGATATATGGCATTTTGTTGTGTATTTGGTGTTTCGTTAAATGTTTCGTATTGTAAATTCGCTGCTGCATCTACTTCACTTAAATAAGTAGCATTACCATAATATACAACTATACCTTTAGTAGCACTATTTGGATACCAGAATACACGTTGTATTGACCATTCTCTATTAGCTCCTGTACCAGGTACTGGTGTTAGAGTTCCATTAAGATTGTAGTTAAGAGGATCGATTGCTCCATATCCTAATCCACCATTTGTATCTTGAACAAAAGTAGAACCAGACTCATAGTACCTAAATATTTTTGATACTGTTGTTCCTTGATCTGTTATATATGATGGGTTGTTTGGATCTACTTGATAATTTCTACCATCAGCAAATGCTGTTCCACTTCCTACTATTAAACTTCCTGTTGATGAACCACTTACAGCTAATATACACCCTGACAACTTTAATGGTCCGAATGCTTTTATAAAGTCATATGTTCTTTGTTTGTAGCCATAAGCTACATTTGGATAAGTAATACTAGCGTTTATTGTACTTAAATTTTGATGTATTACTGTACCAACTGAAATTGATGTGTTATATTGACCATCAATCCATGGATTTGTTTGTTGGATTATTTGCCCATTAGAATCAATACCAACAAATGTTTGTACTGATGATGTTCTATATGTTAATGGTTGGTTGGTTAAGTTGCCCCAATTTACATATTGAATTGTTGGGTATGGATTATCGTTTAATGAAGCATTTAAACTAACTATAACACCAGAACCACTACTAATATTAAATGTAGTTGCAGATGCCGTTGTAATTAATGCTCCATTTAATAAACCAGTATATAAATTTCCTTCTAACCAACGCAAACGAGTTGTGTTATTATATCCATTTCCATTTTGAGAAAAATACAAGTCATTTGTAGAACCTGAAACAAAAACATAAGATGCTGATATGCTAGTATCTATGTTTGTAGAGTAAGGATTGAATTTGATAAAACCAGTTACTGCTGTATCACCAAAAATATTTACTGATGCTGATAAGTTACCAGGTGCCAATGAACTAGATATAACAATACTTCCAGATAAAATTGTATTGCCTAAAAGTGTATTATTTCCTACTTGTACTGTCGAACCAGATATACTTAATGAACCTGTTAAAGTAGTAGAACCTATTAATGTATTTGAGCCAGTTGTAAATAAAGAACCAGTTACTATTTGATTTCCAATAAACACATTTGAACCAGTTGTTGCAAATATACTACTATCTTTTCCGTCTAATAAATCGGAATTAGATGCATAAGAAGCTGTTAAAGCATTATTTGCATAACTTGCTGTTCCTTGTAATGAACCAGTTATACCATCTAATACAACTATACTTCCACTAACATCCAATGAACCAGTCATTTCATGGTAGTTGTTTGGACTTAGTTGTAATTTTCTATTAGCATCAGAATCAAGCCCACCTGCAAAAAATTGAATTGGAAAGTTTGATGCATTTCCTATATGTAAATGCTGACCTGTAGAATACAAATATCCAGCGTTTGGACCACCAATGTCTCCTGAGAAGTTTTCATTGTTGATACCCATATCAATGTAATTAGTAAACTCATTACCATTATTGGCTGTAGCTACTACATCTGAAGATGCTGTTACTCCTTGATTTGTATTTTGTATATTTAACTGTAAGTAATTGTTTAAGTTTCCTTTACCACTTATTACATTAAATGATGAAGTACTTGGTTGCCAAACATATAATGCTTCTGGATTTGCAGTTGTATTTGCATCTTGATTAATTATTATACTAGTCGATCCTGATTGATATATTGAACTAGTAGCTAATGTAGTGTCCGTTATAAAAAACGGTATATGTGTTGCTTTACCACCAAGTATATTTGACGCTGTTGCGGCATTTATAGCATAACTTGAGGTTCCTAATAATGAACCTGTTATACTTGGTATATTTGTACTTCCTGTTACTTGTAAGCTTCCACTTATTTTTACTGTTCCTATTAAGGTTTGTATATCATTGGTAGCATCTCCTAATTGATTTGAACCTGATGAGTAAATTACAGATGCAGATTCGTAAGTAACATCTAAATAAGTTATAGATGCTGTTCCATTTAATATTAAATTTCCATTAAATGTTAGATCTTGGTTTAGTGTGTTTAAGTAAGATGCAGTTGATGAAAAAGAACTTGAAACTGCATTTAGTACATATGATGCAGTTGATGCATATGATGCACTTGCAGCTATTCCTTTTAAAGAACCAGTAAATGAACCTGTAAATGAACCTGTACTATATGATGAACTAAAATTTGTGAAACTTCCTGACAATAAAGCTATACTAGATGAGTTGTCTAAGATTCTAGTATTAAATGATGCACTTGAATCTAAGTAGCTACTACTTAAATATGAAATTGAACCACTTAATGAAGCAGTTGCAGCATTTAATTCAGCATCAGTAGCAAATGTAGCATCTAATGAAGAACTAAAGCTTTCTAAATCTGTTACCCTAGTACTTAATGAACCTGATGTGTTTAGGAAACTTCCTGACAAAAGAGATATACTAGATGAATTGTTTAAAATTCTAGTATCAAATGAAGCAGAGGTAAATTCATAATCTACCCCATTAACACTTAAACTTCCTGTTATATCTGTAGAACCTGTAAATTGAGCAGGACCTATATTTCTAAATGTATTTGAACCACTTACTATTAAAGATCCTGTTACATTAACATTACCTAAAACATTTAAAGCATTTGTATCTAAACCAGAAGCACTAATAACGTTAGTTGTAGTCGCTCCATTATCTGTTACTTCTTGTAAGTTAGAAGAAATAGAACCACTAAAAGATCCTGAGAATATTCCTGTTCCATTTCCGTAAAATGAACCTGTAAAATATGGAGATTGAATGTAATTAGAAGATATACTTCCTGTTACAGTTAATGAACCAGATATATCAAACGAACCTGTAAATCCAAAAGAACCTTCTGTTGGGAATTGCCCCATAGGTCCAGTTAATATTTGAACTACAGCAGTTGTTGGTTGAGTAATGTCTACAGTTGTACAACAGTTATTGTCTATTACTGTTATTACCTGATTAACATCTTGTAGTATTACTTCATTGTTATCAGGAATTATGTTGATTGGTCCTATGCAGCCATTTGACATTAGCGAGTTACTTCTTTAGATAATTTAATTTGACCTTCTAAAATTCTTGTTACAAAACTTCCAGAATATATTTCTAAATCATATACTCCCATATCAAAATTTAATGCAGAAGAAGAAGCAGCTGAAATATACATTCCAATTGATCCTGAAGAAGGTGATGTTTGACCATTTGAACCACTGAAATTTAATCCAGTACCATCTGCGTTTAATGAACTACTTAATGTAAGATAAATAGTAGCGGAACCTACAGAAGGACGAATTTGCATTCTACCTCCATAACTGGAGAGATTTACAGAATTTCCGTTACTGTCTTTGTATTGAAGTTCTAAATTTAATGTTGAACCTTGTTCTATTGTAAAAGAGTATCTACCTGCTGACATTTGAGTATTTTGTTATAAATATTAACAAAAATGTCTTCATTGTAGTAAATTAATTTTGAGATATAGAATCTTCTTTAAAGAAATTTGTTAAGAATTTTCCTAATATACCAACAACCAATACCGCACCAATAATTACTTTTAATTCATGTGGTGAGTAAACTTCTTTTAATTGATCATAAGCCATTAATCCACCCCCACCAACTACTGCGGCGCAAGCTAATAATGAATCTCCTATTCTTCTCCATTTTGTAGGAGTTGGTTTGTAATAATTTTTCATTAATTTCATATTAGTATGTTTTAAGAACTTATTTAACAACAGTTATTTTATAATTATAAATATTTTAGTCTCTAAATTCTTCGTATGTTTTTAGAATTTCTTCTACTATTTCATGACGATGATTTTTCTTTAAACTAATAATCTTAACACCTTTAATTCTTTCTTCTAGGCGTGGGAAAAATCCAATACCTGAATCTTTTTTGCTTTTTAAATCTACTTGAGCTAAATCACCACAAAACACTATTTTTCCTCCTTTACCTAAACGACCTAACATCATTTCTGTTTGTGAGTGTGTTATATTTTGGCATTCATCAACGATTACAAACGCATTAGGAAACGTTCTACCCCTCATAAATGCAAATGGTACTACTTCAATTTGATTTTCTAAAACCATTTTATCGATTTTTTCTTTATCATATAAAAGGTATAAATTAGCATAAATTGGAGCTAACCATGGATCCATTTTTTCTTTTAAATCACCTGGTAGAAAACCAATTTCTTCTTTAGATACAGTAGGACGAGTAATAATTATTTTCTCCATCTCTTTTTTAAAAACTAAATCTAAAGCTGCTTGACATGCAACTAATGTTTTACCACTACCTGCCATTCCTTTTAATAATACTACTGGACAATCTAAGATGGCTTGTTTTGCTTCTTTTTGTTCTGAGTTGAGTTCTATTTTAAATTTGATAGGACCTTTAAGTTTTTTCTTGTTTGTGAAAACTTCTACATTTGGATTTTGAGACATAGCTTTTATTGATAAATATGGGTGTAATATTTTAGAACAAAAAAAGCCGAGCTTACGGGCCCGACTTTTTTATTTATTGTAATTTATGATTACAAGCTAGTTAAGCCGCTTACATAAATTTTTCCATAAAATTCTGGACGTAACATTTTCTTCGCGTAACGAGTCATTAAACCTTTACGTGGAGTAAATGTATTCGGATCATAAACTAATGGAGTCATGATTAATGGAATATATGGAGCAAAAACAGCACCTGTTTCCAAGAATTGTTTACCTCTAAAGCCCATTAAAATAACGTTCTCAGTCATATATGGATTCTTGTACACTGTGTAACGATTGTTGATAGCACCAACTTTCTGAACACCCATTGCAAATTCCATATTAGCAGCATCACCGTTAGAGTTAGCAGCAAATCCTGGGATTGATTCTAAAACAGTAGCAACTGTTGGAGAACATACTAAGAAATTTGCACCACCTCTTAAAGTTAACTGGTGAATTTTGTTACTTACTTTTTGCATTTTAGTACCTAAAGTAGAGAACCAAGCACCTTGAGTGTTGTAGAATCCTGTTTGGCTAGTTGAAGTTGGAAAATCAAATCCGTTAGCGTTAGATGGATTATAAACACCGTTGTTTAATACTGTCCAGTATTCAGTTGCAGCAGCTGCATCTTCAATTAACATGTCTAAGATCTCCAAATCAATTTCCATTGAAATGTATTCACTCATAATGTTAGTTAATTCAGCTTCAGCATCGATATTCTGGTAAGCATTTAAATCTTGTGCAAACTCAGGAGTCCATACTGCTTTTAACTTTTTAGTCTTAGCAGTAATTGCTTGAGATTGCATTTTGATGTTAATTTCAGGGATTGCAATTGAAGTTGCACTTTCTGCATTCGGAGTTGAGAATGAAGGAGCAGCTGTATCTTCAAAATCACCACGATTATTATCAGCAGTTGTTTTGTTATATTCAACTGTCATGTACTGACCAGCAACTGCTGCAGTTAATGTAGATGAAGCTGTAACAAAGAATGAAATTGTATTTGCTGTATAATTGTAAGTAGTAAATGCTGGTAAAGCAGAAGCTACAGTAGCTAATGAACCAGTTAATACTACAAATGCACGAACTGCATCCGGATCAAATGATGATAAAGTAGCTGTTGGAGTAGTGATTTTGTAAATTCTACCTCCTGCTGCTGAAGCTGATAAATCAGAGTCAAAATTTACTTCTGCCCATGTAGCAGCAATAAATGAACCTGTACCTGCTCCTACTGTTGGTAATGCACCTCCATTAGCTGAACCTGTTAAAGGAACAGAAGCTGAAAATTGGTTAGTAGTGTAAGCGAAACGGCCAGCACCATATAAACCACCAGTTGTACCAGTTGATTGGAATGGAAAACGACCACTAGCGTTACGTGCACCATAAAGTGAATCACCTGTCGCAAATGGATTCTTGTCAGTTCCGTATTGGAAATCTAAGAAAAACACTAGACCTGATGGTAAGTTCATTGGTTGAACAGAAACGAATTCTTTAGCTGCGATTTGACCAAATACCTTACGTACCATTGGTAAAGCGATACCTGCCCAGTTTTCAGATTGTCCTACAGTAAATGTACCAGCGTTTGGAGAAGCTCCAGTTGCACTGTTTTCCATTACTAATTGTTTTGCTTGGTTTTCTAAGATAATAGCCATGTTGTTCTTGTCTACTTCTGTACCAAAGCCTTCAAGTAAGCCTGTTTTAGCCCACTTGGTCGCTAATTTCCCAGCATCGCTTTGTAACGATTTCCATGGGTTAGCTGATTCTAATAAAGATTGAATTGCACTCATTTTTTTGTTTTTAATTGTTTTTTAAATTGTTAATTTTACTTTTTTAATCCTGCTAATTCGCGCATACGAGCGAAAGCATCATGTTCGATAATTGGTTTTGATTTTGCACTGCCTAAAGCTTTAGATGCTGAACTTAATGATTCTTTAATTGGGGATTTTGTAATTGTAGATACTTTTAGTCCTTCATTTAAAGTTTCATAAACTAATTCAACTTCTTTTTTAGTTGTTGCTTTGTCAAAAGCTGTCAAAACTTTGATTTTTTGTGATTCCGTTAAAGATTTGTTACGGAAGATTTTGTTAGTGTAAAGTAATTTAGCGTTTAGTAAGTTAACTTCATTAAGATCTTTTCTAAGCACAGCAATTGTAGCCATAGCTTCTTCAAGTTCTTCATTTGATTCTTCTAATTCTTTATCACCTTCTAATTCAGCTAAAAGCTCATCAAGATCAACATTTGATTCAGACATATCGTCTTCTTCATTTAATAATTCATCAAGATTAACTTCTTCGTCTTCTTCACCTTCACCTTCTTCTGGTTCTAATTCCATTTCTTCTTCTTCCTCATTTTCACCTTCATGTCCAGCCTCAAGTTCCCCTGCGCTAACCATGTCTTTGATAACGTCTTCGATAAAAGATTTCAAATCATTTTCGTCCACGTCCATGTCTTCAATAGACATTTCCTCTTCTTCTTTTTCTTCTTCTTCTTCAGCTTCGAAAAGGTTTTCTTCCATTTCGTCTTCACCTTCTTCTAATTCTGCTAAAAGTTCATCTAGTGTAACTTCTTCGTCCATCTCTTCTTCATACATTCCTTTATCCATTTCCTCTTCATCCATTTCATCCATTTCATTAATTTTCATGGATAATTTTTCTTTAAGGTAGGGAGTAAATGCTTCTTCTAGAGCGGCTTTAGCGTTTGCAATAGCTGTTTCTTTAACAGTTTTAGCATCTGCGATTGCTTCTTTAAGCAAGTCTCTGTTTGTTGCCATTTTTCCTAAATTGTTTTTTTGTTTTGGAAATACGCTTAATATGAAGGAATCTTCGAAGCGTAATAAGTTTTATTAATTTAGCGCCTCATAGAATTGGGCACATTTGCTATACATATATGCAGATATATTAAAAACACAAAGGAAAGTAAAAGCGCTCCTTTTTTAAGGGAACGCTTTGGCCTAAAGATACTATCTAGAGGGGGGTTAAAGTGTATTTAAAAAATCAATTATTTCTAAAAGTTTATTTACTATTTCTTCTTCTTCACTAGAACTAGGTTCAATATTAGATATGTAATTTCTACTCATCCATTCTCCAACAGTAAGATTGTATAAATTAGATAAACTATCTATAATATTTTTTGAAAATTTATTGTCTTTACGAAGAATTACAATTTTAGAATCTATATAATTTACTAGATCTAAAATAGATTTATTGTCTTCATTTAGCATTATAACCTTCACTTTTTAATGTTTGTTTTAATTCATCTAATGCTTTAGATATATTTTCAGAATATTTTTTATACCATAATTTAGCCTTATATTCTTCTTCAGTAATTAAACCTGCAAGTTTTTGCATATGAAGAAATTGTTCATTTATTATTTTTTTCATATTATTTTTATTTTAAAATATTGGACAAGCACCATTTGAACAAAGTATTTCTGTTACAATAGAATCTACTTTATTGTATGGATTTAATGTTGTTGTTTTACCTTCATTCAATGGAGATATCCAGCTGTTTGGGTTTGATGGTGTAGATACTACGTCCCATCCTAATAAATCAAAATCGTCTTGTACTTCTAATACTTCACCTACTTGTTTTAAACTTCCCATTCCACGAGATGAAACGCCCACTTTAATACCTGATTCAATTAATGATTTTAATATATTACCTGATGGTGTAGGGAGTATTTCCAATATACCCATTATTTTATTTCCATCCCACCACACTTTGGTAATATTATGTGATACATTTTTTAAATTAATAATTTGTGAGTCTGGGTGGTCTAATTCTCCTAATGCTCTTCTTTCATTAACTAATACAGCATACTTATTTATTTCTCTTTCCCATAACTCTTTTGAATAATATCTTCCATTACCATTTTTTTCTTCAACAGTAGTTAATATAGTTTCAACTAATGGGTTACCAGATACTTTATCACGAGACTCGTTAAGTGCCTGTGGTGATATGGTAAGTGGAGTAACTTCTATAAGTAATGATTTCATAATTATTTTAATGTTTCTTTAATCATTGATTTAAGTACAGAACGGAATTTAGATTCTTGCAACTTCATTGTTTTTTCATTACCAGGCATCTTCATTTTTTTAACACCAGCTGAATTTTTAGGCGTTACAGACATTTCTTTAACTTTTTTAGGCATTGAAGTTTCTGCTTCTTTATCACCTAATGAGTCTTGAACATTTGATTTTACTTTTACTTCTTTTTCAATATCACCATATCCTGAAGATTTATGTTTGCCTTTAGCCTCTTTTGGAGTACCTAAACCTGGGGCTTCAATAACGTATCCTACACCTTTTTCACCAAACATACCATCTTTAGTATAGTGTAAACAATCTTTAGCTAAGTTTTTAACAACCATAGCTTTAATTTCTTCACTTGTTTTATCATGGTTTTTAGGATCTTTTAATTCAGCATAAAATCCTTTCATGATTTCATTGAAGTTAACGTTATCAGCATTTTTCATGTCTGATGGTTGATACGCATTTTTATTTGCGTCTTTAACTTCTTTAGATGTTTCTTTTTCTTCAGCTTTAACTTCTTCAGCTAAAATCTTTTTCCAATCGTAGATATCAAATCCTTTAGTAACAACATTAGTTGTTGTTTCACTAATAATTTGTTTAGATCTTAATACATTTGTAGTAGTATCGAAATCTGAATATTGATTGAAATATTGAGGAAACATTTCTCTCGCTTGTCTTAAGAATTGTGTTTTATTTCCTTTACCACTCTTAATTGAGTTATAATGTTCTTGAAGTGTTTGTGCCATTTTATTTTTTGTCTTTAAATAGTGTTATTAAGTCGTCTAAGTAATCTACTGCTAAATCCGTACCATATTTAACTTGAAAATCAGGAGATGTTTTATAATACTCCATAGTTTCAGTTTTTGCTTTTTTCAATAAAGGAAGCAATGTATTTAATTTATCTTCTATTTTATCAAAATCAGTTACTCTAGTTTCGATAAATTGTTTTAGTGATGGATCAGGTAAATTTAATGAACTAACATAGGCTTCAGAAGACTCTTCAGTTTCTTCTAATTTTTTCTTCCACAAATCTTTATGTTCAATACCTTTAGCTTGCTTATGTAATTTTTCAGCATCAACTGGTTTCCAACCCAATTTATAGTAATATATATTTTGAGCGCCATTAGCTTTTTTATTTGGGTTGAATGCGTTTGGTGTAGCGTAATTAGCACCAGTACCTGGTTCAAAATGTCCTGCACCAGCACCCGCTCCAGTAGCACTTTCTTCCCCTAATGATTTACGAATAAGTTCTTTAATTAGACTTTCATCTATTGTTTGAAGTTGTTTAAATTGTTTTGGATATTCTCTTCGAATGTGAGTTCTAAATGTATTATATAAAGTGTTAAACCATCTACCTACTTCCATTAATTTAGGATCGGTTCTAACCTCTTCGTATGTGACAAAATCTTTAAGGGCTTTATTAAGTTCTTTAAATCTTTTATATACTAAAGCATAGTCAGCTTTATATTTAACATCCCAAGAAACTTTTCCAGTTTCCTGGTCAGTTTCGGGGTTGATTGTTTCAAATCCTGTTGACTCTTTATTTTCCATTTACTTGCTGAAGTTCTTCTAATAAATCACAATATTGAAGCAAATTTACTATATGATCGTTATTTACTTTATCATTTTTATCTAATTTAACCAAAAATGTAGATACTTCATTTATTTTAATTTTAGTAACTTGGTTTTTAGTTTTTATATTTAATGAAGTAAGTTCAGATTTAATTTCATTGATCTTAGAATTATAAAATTCTTTTAATTTATTTGTATTATCTACACTATTGATAAATTCTTTAAGAACAGATTTTTTGTTATTGCTAAAATCTGAGTATTTGGAATTGAATTTTTCTAATAATATTTTGTAAGTTAGAATACGAGTATCTTTATCATGGTGATTAAATTCATCCATAATACCAGATGTAGTTTCTTTAGATTTAACTATGTTTGATGTTAAATGCTCTAATAAAGATAGTTTATTAGTGATGATTTGCTCATGAGACTGTTTTTTATTATCGCTGTATGCCTCAATTAACGTGTAAACTGCGGCTTGAGCTTTATAATTAGGAAGTTTTGATTTAAAAAAATCTTCTAAATTATAGTATTTTTTAATCTCATTAATTAAATTGTATTTTTGTTTTTTAAGAGAAGTACGATTTAATTGTTTAGCACTTTCTAAAACCGTGTTAATAATAACTTCTGCTTTACCTTCTGACAAGTTAGTGCGTTTAAGTAAACTATCATATAGTTTATATTCACGACCTAATTCAGTTTTACTAAAGTATTTTTTCAGGATATTAGTCGCTTCCGAATTTTTACCCGATAATGTATCTGCAGTAATAGTTC
>Ga0208133_1000015_pt1 | contig 77055 bp, 64 predicted proteins | sample ColrivemetaGS535_FD_187595 | JGI IMG/M metagenome (GOLD analysis project Ga0208133, IMG submission 187595) | Estuarine microbial communities from the Columbia River estuary, USA - metaG S.535 (SPAdes) (version 2) | ecosystem: Environmental > Aquatic > Marine > Intertidal zone > Estuary | place... | reverse complement strand
CTGTTACTGCTTATTATGGTGGGACAGGACAACAATCTTACACAAATGGACAATTATTAATCGGTAATAGCTCTACAAGTGGATTGACCAAAGCTAATTTAACTGCTGGTGTTGGAATTAGTGTAGTCAACGGAAACGGTTCAATCACTGTCAATAACAATAGGCCTGTTGTATTAACTTTAGCATCTGGCTTTACGCCTGTTGGTATTGGCACTGATTACAATGTTCTGAGAGTACCAGAAGGCAAAAACTTAGCTAATACAAATTATAATATAAGAGAAGTTATTTTAGGAGTAGGGGTTACATCATCTGGTACAAGCACTATAAGGTTAGAAAAAAGCGTAGGGCCTCATACAGGTTATTCAGGATTTAATTTATCCGCTGTTGCGAGTACCACTAATGTAATGTCTGCAGATCTTTCAATTATAGGTGGAATTGGAGAAACTTCATGGATAACTTTTGCTGCAGGCCATGGAACTGCTGCAACTGGTGACAGAATAAGAGTTAACTACACTGCTGTTGATTCTGCTCATGCTAATTTTATAATCCAATGTCTTTTAGAAGAAATTTAAAATATGAAAACATGTATTGTAAGAAAAAGGATGGAGCCTAAAACAACAGGCAGTTATAATTTTGATATTCAAACCCCAACTGGATTTGGCACTCCAAAATGTGGGATATGTTTATATACAAATGGTTCAGCCGATAATGATGCGTTTGACGAAAGCTCTTTTGATAGAGCTTTTGGAATAGGGTTTATTGGCAATTCATATGCAGATCCTTCAGTTTTAACAGCATACAATTGCGGAATTGGTTTTTCACATCAAGCAGCAGTAGGTGGTACGCAGAGAAAGGCAGTTTCAGGCTCTATAGTTAGCAACAGAATAGCATATGAAAATAGAACAGATAGATCAGTAATTCGACAATGCAATATATTATCTGCGGGTGTAGACAAGCTAACAGTCAATCTTGTATGGACTAACACAGCAACAGCATATTTAGATTTAATTTTTATATTTTTCAGTGGAGATGACATTCAAGCAAACATAGGTCTTTTACCACTTTCAACAACTTTAAATGGAACTGCTTCTGCCACAGGTTTGAGTTATTCTCCTGATGTAGTATTTACAATGGGTTCAGGTTTTGGGTTTACGGGCGGAGACGCAGATGGTAGATTAATCTTTGGCTGTGCTACAAAATATGGAGGAATTAAAAATAGCGCTGCCTTTTATAGAATGCGTAGTAATGGCGGCGGCGTTGCTGGAATTGTAACAAGTGTTGAACAATATATTGCAGACAATAGATGTTTTGTAATGTATGGAGCAGGTCAAAATGCTCTTTTGTCTGCAGAGCTTACTGCTTTCAATAATGATGGTTTTACAATTACGTCTAGATCAACATTTACCAATGGTACTACAAATGGTTTGCTTTACTTGGCTTTAAAAGGTCCAGTAGCAGATGCATTTCAATTACAAAACTTTACATCATCTACATCAACAGGTATTTCAGCTATTGCAACAACTACATGGATTCCTAGCTTGATCGTTGGTGCATTGGGTAGTGTAACAACCGTAAATTCGTTGGTGAGTTCAAATGATTCTACAGGCTTCACAACTTTTGCAGTGAAATCATTATCTTCTAAAAATAATTATGGTTCTGGAACCATTAGCGTTTCAAGTGGAACAACTTCAGTAACAGGTTCAGGAACAGGTTTTTCCAGATTTAATATTGGAGATGTAATTTTAAGTAGCACAAATAGTCAAGTAGGTGTGATTTCAGAAGTTGTCAATTCTACAAGTTTATTTTTAAAGCAAAATTCTTCTATCACTTTGTCATCTGATAATTTTTCTTTCAGACCATACCAACAATTTTCTGTAACTATAGGATCTTCTCACTTATCATCTCCAACAAAAATAGCTTCATCTGTAAGTGAAAGTGCCATAAAAATAGTTAAATATGGTGTCACTGCTGGTATTTCTACTGTAGTAAAAGGTGTGGTAAATAATTTCGATTCTTATCCTGGTTTAAAAATTAATTATAGCACAGTAGATGCTACCGCAAGAAGGGGTTGGTTTTTAGCAGTTAAAGATACAGAACTACGAAGAAGAGATTCAAATTAAAAGATATTTTGTATTTTTATAAGAATAAGAAAATGGATTTCCCCTTAATTTCAGAGTAATTTATGGCAGCACTCAATTTTCCATCATCACCTAGTATAGGAAGTACATACATAGCCAATGGTAAAACTTGGACATGGGACGGTACTGCGTGGAAATCTACAACTAAAATTCAACTAGAATCACAAGTAAACGGTACTCTTCAAACTTTAAATGGCGGTACTGGTTTATCTTCTGTTGGTTCTGGTAATTCTCTTCTTGGTGTAGTTGGTGCTGGTACTACACTCGAATATAAAGCTCTTACTTCTGGTTCTGGAATTACAATTACATATAGTTCTGGAATCATTAATTTTGATACTACTGGGTCTGCAATGATTTCTGGTTCCGGTAGTACTGGAACCATTGCTTTATTCCAAGATGATAACACAATTAGCGATTCACTCATCACACAATCTGGCACTATGGTTCAAGTGGCTGGTAGTTTTAAAGCATTAACAAAAAGCTTTAAAATTCCACACCCAATGGACCCAAAAAACAAAATACTAGAACATGGATCTTTAGAAGGGCCAGAACACGGAGCTTATCAAAGGGGTACAGCATCTGGAATTGGTGATGTACATGTATTTTTACCTGATTATTGGCCTTACTTAGTAGAAGACAACTATACAATTCATTTAACTTCTCGTGGAAATTATAATTTATTTATTAAAAATCAACTTGCAGATTATTTTACGGTGACCAAAATAGGAGAAATTGATAATTCAACTATTTCTTTTGATTATTTTGTTGTTGGTGAAAGAAAAGATACAAAAATAGAAGTTGTGCAATCAAAAAAGTAAGGAATCAAAGTTTAAATACAAGAAATAAACACGTAATAAATATTTATTTGGAGAACGAATATGGCAAGTCAAGAAGAGTTTCAAAAAAAGGTTTTAGAGTCATTAAAGAAAAATTTAATGGCTGTAGATCTGTCTGATCAGCCTGAAGAACAGGTCGTTGAACAAGCTAGTACTGAAGATTTCCAAGCACAAACTAATGATTTCATTGCATTTGGCGCTCCACAAGCTGCAGGGCCAACTTCTGGTGGTAATAAAGATATTGTCATTTTGCCAGGAGCTGGTGGAGCAACAGCTAATTCTGCTTCCCAAATAAACTTCTATTGGAACTCACCTACCATTCCAGATACCACTGGTATTGGTCAAAGCATAAGAGCAACAATCTTCAACTATGCTACTACTGCTACAAATCCAGTATTAGCAATTGGTGGATGGAATGGTACTACAAACTATTTACCTTCTGCAACATATGGTGGTGGATCTGGAACCACAGCTAAGATTTGGTTTGATCCATTCTTAGGTAGAATTGAAACTGATTATATTGGCTTTAATGCTGGTGTAGCCGATACTAATGTAGCTGGTGTAATTTTCTACGATTCAAGTCAAAGTGTATTTAAGGGCGGTGTTGGAGCTGGTGTTGGTAAAACTATTGCATTCTTAGACAACATTCCATCTGCAAACTCATTCTTCTATTGGTCAGATGGCACAAATATTGCCCAACCTGACGCAGCTATGGATACATTCACTTTTGTAGCTGGTGTTGGTATTACATTACTTGTTAATGCTTCTGGTGACTCTGCATCTTTTGGTGCTACAAATATTCCTAATGCTTCTTTAACTAATTCTACTACAACATTAGGAAGTTCAACATTAACCTTAGGCGGTACTGCTCTTACAGTTACTGGTTTAGTTACATTAAACTCAACAAACATCTCAGGAACAGCAATCACTGCTTCTAATTTCTTTGGTCCATTAAGTGGCACAGCTACTTCTTCACAAGTAATTACAACTAACACTGATACTACAAGTACATTGTATTTACTTGGTTCTAGATCTTCAACAGGTTTTGCTGGCACAGCAATCTTTGTTGACAGTGGTATTTCTGCTCTTGGCAATACTATCACAGCAACAACATTCTCAGGAAATGCAACTACTTCTACTACAGCTGGTTCTGCTGGAACTTCTGTAACTGCAGGATCTGCGGGAACATCTGTGACCGCTGGTTCTGCTGGTACTTCTGTAACTGCTGGTAGTGCTGGTACAGCTGTAAACGCTGGCTCTGCTGGAACTTCTGTAACTGCTGGTAGTGCCGGAACTGCTGTAAACGCAGGAGCTGCCGGAAAGTGGTTAGCATCCAGATCAGTAACCTTTGCAACAGGTGACGTAACTGGTTCTTTCTCAATCGATGGTACTGCTAACGTCACCGATGTAGCACTTACAATTGGCGCAAACTCTGTTGCATTAGGAACAGACACTACTGGAAACTATGCTGCAAGCGTTGCTACATCAGGAAGTGGTATTTCAACAATTGGAGCAGCTGGTGAAGGCACTGCTTTTACAATTGATTCGAATGCAACACCAACCAACACAAACTCTACCCTTGTATTCAGAGATGCAGCTGGTTTATTTGCTGCTGCAGGTGCAACATTTGGCTCAGTACAGATTGATTTAGTAGATAGAACAGTTACAACTTCTACAGGTAACCTTATATTAGATTCTACTGGTGGAACTGTAAACGTCAATGACAACCTTACAGTTGCTGGTAACTTAACCATCCAAGGAACAACAACAACAGTTGACTCGACAGTATCAACAATTGTTGACCCAATCATTACTATTGGTGGTGCAATCGGTGGTACTAACCCAGGCACTGATGATAATAAAGACCGTGGTATTGAGTTTAAGTATTTCTCAGGAACAGCTAAAACTGGTTTCTTTGGTTTTGATGACTCAACAGGATTCTTTACATTTATTCCTGATGGTACAAACTCTTCTGAAGTTTTCTCTGGAACAGTTGGTGTAATTGATGCTACTAGAATTACAGGTTCTGCTTCTTCATGGACCAATGCTAGAACAGTTACTTTTGCCACTGGAGATGTTACTGGATCCTTCTCAATTGACGGATCTGCTAACGTAAGTAACGTTGCACTTACAATTGCTGCAGATTCTGTAGCGTTAGGCACTGATACAACTGGTAATTATGTATCAAACGTACAAGCATCTGGTTCTGGTATTTCAATTATTGGAACAGCAGGCGAAAATGCTACATTAACTGTCAACTCCAATGCTACAGCAACAAACACTGTTTCTACATTAGTATTCAGAGACAGCTCTGGTAACTTCTCTGCTGGAACAATTACAGCGAATACATTCTCTGGTAATGCAACTACTGCAACATCTGCCGGAAGCGCTGGTACTTCAGTAACAGCTGGTAGTGCAGGTACTTCAGTTACCGCAGGTTCTGCTGGTACATCTGTATCCGCTGGAACAGCTGGTACTGCTACCAATGCTGGTTCTGCTGGTACTTCTGTAACTGCAGGCTCTGCTGGAACAGCAGTTAACGCTGGTTTTGCAGGCGCAGCTACCACTGCAACAAACGCTGGTAGTGCTGGAACAGCTGTAAACGCTGGTAGTGCTGGAACAGCCACCAATGCTGCTAATACAAACATAACCCTTGACACCACATCTACCATTTATATGACTGGATCAAGAAGTAATGCTTCTATTGGTTCTACACCAGTCTATGTTCTTTCAGGTGTAAGTGCACTTGGTAATACAATTACAGCGACTACATTCTCTGGTAATGCAACTACTGCTACTGTAGCAGGCCAAGCTGGAAAATGGATTGCATCTAGAACAGTGACGTTTGCGACTGGAGATGTTACAGGTTCATTCTCAATTGATGGCACTGCTGATGTTTCAAACGTTGCACTTACTATTGGTGCTAACTCTGTAGCATTAGGTACTGATACAACTGGTGATTATGTAGCTAATGTTTTAGCAGGCTCTGGTATTGCAACAACAGGCGCTGCGACTGGTGAAGGCACAGTACATACAGTTTCGCTTAAGAATGCTGCATCTTTAACCAATAATACAGTTCCAAAATGGGTATCTTCATCTACTCAATTTGCTGATTCTGCAATTGTTGATGACGGTACTACAGTAGCAGTTTCAAGAGCAACAACAGTTACTTCTTCTGCTCTTACAAACGGTACTTATTTAACAATTACCACTGCTGCAGGAGACGACAACTCTACTTCTGACTTCTTCATAAGAGGCTTGAACTCTTCATCAACATCTAAGTTCTCAATTGATGCTAATGGTAACTTAAGAGCAACAACTAAGAGCTTTGATATTGAACACCCGACAAAACCAGGTATGAGACTTGTGTACGGTGTTCTTGAAGGCCCTGAACATGGTGTATATCATAGGGGTACAGTCGAAGGTAAGGGCAAGATTGTTGTTGAATTACCAGAGTATTGGCACTTACTTGCAGGAAGCAATTACTCAATCCAATTAACATCATGGGGTAATTACAACGCTCATATCGTTGAGAAAACAGAAAATAACTTTACAATACAATTAACAGGTGATCCATTGACAAGACTCTGGAAGACTATTAAAGTTGACTATATTATTCATGGTTCAAGATTGGATGCACCACTCGTAATTGAACAAAAATAATGCACACATTCAGAATATATTGCTTGCATAACCAAAACTATGCATACATTAAAATTGAGGAAGGGAACATCAACATAGAATCAGGTATTCGTATGGTGTTTTCCTTCCTTGATTCTGAACATAGAGTTATCGTTAAAAACACACTTTCTATTAGTGGTAGTGATTATACTAATTTAGGAAGCAGTGGTAAAGACTTAAATATTGCAATCATAGAAAAATTATTGGAATATACCGAGTGCATTATCGTTAAGGAGTAATTAAATGCCTGTAGATGTAATTATAGACCCTAGTTCAGGTCAAATCTACTGGAATGATAATGCTGGATCTGGCAGCACACAATCTATTGCTATTTCTGGTAATGCTTCTGACTCCATTAATTTTGTAGGTTATTCAAACTTTTATTCAGCAGGTGGAGGTGGCATAGGAACTAACATCCTTGCCACCTTCAATGATTCTGCTACAGCCACATTAGTTCCAGGTACAAATGGATATGATTTAGGTTCTACTTCTCTTAGATGGGATATTTATGGAACCAATCTTGATCTTTCTGGCACATTAACACTATCTTCTTCCACAGCATCAACTTCCACAACAACAGGAGCATTAATTGTAACTGGTGGTGTAGGTGTTGGAGGAAGTATCAATGTAGGTGGTGTTTCTAAGTTCACATCATCTACGGCATCCACATCAACTTCAACTGGTGCTTTAATTATTACTGGAGGTGTGGGTGTTGGTGGAAGTATCAATGTTGGCGGTACTTCATTTTTCACATCATCTTCCGCATCTACAAACTCTACTACTGGTGCTGTTGTTATTACTGGTGGACTTGGTGTTGGTGGTTCTGTAAATGCTGGGACTGCTGTTTCCGCTCCTTTATTTAGTTCTCCTTCTGCTGTTGTTTTAAGACCAGGCACAGATACAATTTCAGGTATTCAATTCTGCAGGACTGGAACTGGTGCTACTATTATGGTGATTGATACCTTGAATAGTAGAGTTGGTATTGGTCTTACAAATCCAGAGTACGATTTAGAAGTTAATGGAGAAATATCTGCAACTTTAAAATCTTTTATTATTCCCCATCCTACTAAGCCTGGAATGAGATTAAGATACACCAGTTTAGAAGGACCTGAAAATGGTGTTTATTTCCGTGGTGAATTAAAAGGTATTAATGTTATAGAATTGCCTGATTATTGGACAGGTTTAGTGGATGAAAATACAATTACAGTTCATCTCACTCCAATTGGCAACAAGACTATATTTGTAAAAGAGATAAGAGATAATAAAGTTTTTGTTGGTGCAAGATTATTCCAAAAAATCCATTGTTTTTATTCGGTATGGGCTGAAAGGAAGGATGTGCCAAAGCTTAAAGTAGAGATTTAAAATGGCACTCTGTTACCAACCAAATATAGTAGCAAAAGATTTACAATTTGCTTTTGATGCAGCTAATCCTAAATGCTATCCTGGATCTGGTAATTTAATATATAGCTTGGCGGGAAATGGAATTACAGGTGGTTTGGAAAATGGCACCTTAGTTTCCTCTAATCTTGCTGGGTATTTTGCTTTTGATGGTAGTGATGATTTTATATCCACTAATTTTCAACCCAATTACGACTATATCACTGTAAATGTTTGGTTCTGGTCAGGCGCATTCAGTACTTTTGGCACTAACACTTGCGTAGTTGCTAATTCACAAGTGTCATCTCCATATCCTTCGTTTGACATAAGAAAAAGAAATACTGGTGCTCTACAATTACAATTTGCTATTTCTTCTAGTGGTTCAGAAATAGGTCAAGAAATTGGATTTATAAATGACTACACTTGGTACAATGTTCAATTTACTTATGATGGAAACACAGTTAAATGTTGGCTAAATGGACTGCAAGTAGTTAGTTATCCAATTGCAGGAACCTTAAGAAGCTCGACAAGTAATCTGTTTATAGGTAAAAACCCTGCTTTTGCTGGTCGTAATGCTGCTATTTATGTATCTCAAGTGTTTATTTACAATCGTGCTTTAACAGATGCAGAAATAGCTAGAAATTACTCTGCGACAAAATCAAGATACACATATAAAGAAGATATTATTAGGGACAATTTAATTCTTAATATTGATCCAGCTAGTGCATTATCATATCCTGGTTCTGGCACTGTTTTAGCTGATATGAGTGGTTACAATTATCATCCTACTTTAGTTAATGGCCCAACTCTTGCTGGTAGTGGATTAACATCATCAATTCTTTTAGATGGTTCAAATGATTATATCCAAATAGCTTCAGCATATACCCATACATTTACTGCTGGAACCACTGTAGATGTTTGGGTTAAGTTTAATGCATCAAACAGCTGGGGAAGGCTTTTAGATACAAGTGATGGAGCTGGTACTAACACTGCTTATCTAACTATTGCAAGATGGGGCGGTAATAATGAGGTTGTTTTAGAATCACGATCATCTACAACCCAAGGCACTCAAAATGGAGTTAGAACTACTACAACAGCAATAACTAACGGAACAATTCAAAACTTCACATTTGTTATTGGGCCTGGAAGTACAGATGCAGTGTCACCTGAAACTCCTAGAATATATATGAATGCTAATCTTCAAGCTACAACATTATATGGCACTCAAAATAACTTTGTACCTTATGTTGTTAATAAATATGCTTGGATTGGTAGATCAGCTTTTAGTGCAGACGCTTATTTAGGTGCAAATATCTATGCATACAAAATATATAACAGAGCATTATCAGCTGCAGAAGTAAAACAAAACTTCCAGTCATTAAGAGGGAGATACGGAATCTAATGGCTATCAGTTTATATTCATATTGGGAAGTGCAATCTCTAGGAAATAATAATAATTCAGGCGTGTTTGACCCTAACACTACAATGTCTGCGACATTATCTTCAGCAAATGGCACAAGTACACTTCCAACAGTTACCGCATCTAATTATAGTTTTGTTTCTTCTGATGTTGGAAATTGGTTATATGTAAAATCAGGAACAAGCTGGTACCCTGGATGGTATTTAATTTCTTCAATAGCCGGAACATCTGCAATTGTTAATGCTACAAAGTTTCAAGCAGTAAATGCTAATTTGCAAGAAGCTTTTAGGGATGGTATTGGATCTGCTGCTTCTTTATCTTCTGGAACTTGGACAATAGATTATTCTCAAAAAGCATCAGCGTCAAAAAATTATTCCGATATAGCCTTACTAACTACCACAAGTTTGACATCAGCTGGCAATACTTTTTATCCATCTATGATTGGTAATAGTATACGGATTATGAGTGGTTCAGGATTTACCGCAGGATTGTATGTAATTTCTTCTATGATCGGGAATACTGCTACAATTGACAGAGCTGCAGGAACGCAAGGAAGCACTGGAGGAACTGGTCTTTTAGGTGGGGCATTGGCAGATCTTCAGACAGCATTAATAGGATCAACAGCAATATCTGACAAAACCACTATTTATGTAAAAGCTGATGGCACATATAATTGGAACTCAGATACATTAATTCCAGGAGCAGGATGTTATCCAAATGTAGTAGGTTACGGTACTTATAGATATGACCAATCAAAAGTTACAGTAAGTATAGGAGCTTCATCAACATATATCAAAACTACAAGCTATATGAAAATATTAAACTTTGTTTTTGATGGTGGAAACAATCTTAATTCAATAGCAATAAATAATAATAACTATGGTGGCAATATATACAATTGTCATTTTAAAAACTTAACTGGATGCTTAAATTTTACTGGAACATTGATGAAAGGATTAGTACAAAATTGCACTAATATCAATATTCCATTTTTCCATGATACTGTTTTGACAGGCTGTACTGCTATTGGAAATACATGCTTCTTTAATGCAAGTTTTGAAGATTGCTTAATATATAACAATTCGGCTTCTCAAGATTTAATTAGTGTTTTAAGCTACCTTAATAGAAATCTATATAATAATACATTTTATAATAATACAGCTCCAAAATTAATTAATCTGATAAATACAGATAGCAGAGTTACAACAATATTTACATTTAATAATATCTTTGCTGGAAATTCTGGAACAGTATTTAATGTCTCTAGCGGTTATCATGCAAATGCTTATGACATGGTAACTAATGCTTTCCATAATAATGGAGCTATAGGTTCTGAACCTCCAAATACTCTAGGAAGCCATATAAATTTTGTTGAAGATGAAATAATTTTAACTGGAAATCCTTTTATAAATGCAGCAAATTCTGACTTTAGATTAAATAATATTGTTGGCGCAGGTGCTTCTTGTAGAAATAGAGGCTTGATGCCTTTTAACCCATTTTTTACTATAACAAATTATATGAATGTTGGTGCAGTTCAATCTAAAAACCCTTACATCAATTTAAACCTAACTGGTGGCATAGGAGGATAGTATGGCAGCAAGCTTTTACGCTAATTGGGAAGTAAGAAGTCTAGGCAGCGATAACAATAGTGGTTGTTTTGACCCAAATGCCACTATGACATCAACTCTTAGCTCTTCAAATGGTACTTCAGCCACACCTTCTGTTACTGCTTCAAATTATACTTTTGTTTCTGGAGATGTTGGTTATCATTTATTTATAAAATCTGGTACTAGTTGGACTCCAGGGTGGTATTTGATAACTAGTATTTCATCAGGATCAGCAGTTTTAAATGCTAATTCAGGTCAAGTTGTAAAGCTTAATAGAAGAAGATCTTCAGTAAATGGAATCGGAACAACTGATAGTTTGTCTTCAGGAACTTGGGCTATAGATTATACTCAAAATAATTCTAATAGACTATTGATTACTGACTTATTGTTAAATACTTCTTCAACTTGTTCAAGTGTAGCAAACCCATTTACTCCAGCAATGATCGGTAACACAATAAGAATTACAGCTGGAACAAATTTTACAGCTCAGGTTTTTGTAATAAACTCTCTTTCTGGAGTTATTGCAACTTTAGACAGAGCAGCTGGTACTTCTGGTGCTACAAATGGAACTGCTTATATGGGCGGCGCAATGCAAAACCCATATTATGCTTTTTTTGATTTTAATTATCTCGCCAATAGTGTTAATTTTATTTATATAAAAGCAGATGGTGAATATACTTGGGGAATACAGACATTTTTGGCTGGTAATGGTTATCCTAATATTTTTGGATATGAAAATTACAGACATGATTCTGGCCGACCTACGCTAACTTTTACAGCTGCAGGGGCACGATACTTTGGAAGAGGTGATGGCAACTCTACCAAAATAAGAAACATTATTGCAGATTCTAAAGATCTTCTCGGCTGTTATGTAATGTACAACGGCAACAACCAGCCATATGCAACCATAACAAACTCTATATTTAAAAATAGTGTATGGAATGGTGCCTCTGGATTAGCTTATAGACTATGTGCTTGGGACATAGTAAAAGCTTATCACACTACTAACTCAGATTTTAGCACTATTTATGATTTTAGACCTAATACTGCTGCTTACGGAGGAATTGGTGGTGGAACATTTGGTTACAATACATACTATAAAAATTGTTTAATATTTCTTGGACATAATAACACGACAGTTCCAATATGGAATAACCCAGGTCAGCATTCAGGTCAAATAATTAAAAATAATTGCATTATGAATGGGACTGCGGGCTTTATTGCATCTTATGAAAATTGCACCCAGTTTGGCAATCATTCTCCAACATATATTTACAATAATATATTTGTGAACAATTCTGGAACATTGTTCAGTAATATTTGTGGATCAACAAGCTTTGCATTTATGATTGAAAATAATTATATGCACAATTGTTCTTCAATAGGAATAACTTCTGGTAATACTTTTGATTCTAGTAGATGGTTAAACATTAACAATTATGTATTGCCTAAAAGTCCATTCAAAGATTATGTAAATTATAACTTGTTACTTAATGATGATGCACAAGGTGGAAAGACAATTAAGTTTGATACAGTCCCTACTTTATTATCTCCATCAAACACTTCTAAAAATAAAGACGTAGGACCAATACAGAATAGTATATTACCAGCAAAAATCAATATGAATGGTGGTATGAGAGGATAACATGGCAAAATTATCAGTAAGGAAAGGAAGCACATCAAGAATAGAATATATTTTTGTTGGTGATAGTACTTCAGCAACAGGAACAGGCTTAACAGGTCTTACATATCAAAGTAGTGGATTGTTGTCCCATTATATCAGGCCTGCAGGATCGGCAACAACAATTACATTAGCTACACAAACAGTTACAGGATCATATTCTTCTGGTGGTTTTGTAGAAGTGGATCAAGCTAGAATGCCAGGTTTATATAGATTTGATATTCCTAATGCTGTTTTTGCTTCTGGTGTTGATAAAGCAGTAGTTATGGTATCAGGTGCAGCAAATATGATTCCTGTTTTGATGGAATATGATTTAGAAGCTGGTGCATATTTAGATACAACACAAGCAATTCCGGTATCAAACACTGCAGAAACTATTGGTGATTGTTTAAATGCTGCAAGAGCTCAAGGATTTGGTAAGTGGGTGATTTCTGGAACAACAATGACCATGTATGCTAATGATGGTACGACAGCAGTAAAGACATTTACCCTTAATTCAGCAACAGCACCAACATCAAGGACTTAAAAAATGTCTCTAATTACCCAAGGATTTTTTAATAACAGAATAGCCGCAATTGGATATTCTGCTCGTGACCTTGGGATCAGTAGAGGTGTTGGTCCGAGAATCTTAAGAGATGAATTAGTTGCTTATTATGATGCCACTAATCCTAAATCATATTCTGGTTCTGGAAATACAGTTTATGATTTATCTGGTAATGGAAGAAATGGCACTCTCACTAATGGTGTTGCCTATTCATCAAGCAATCGTGGATATTTTATTTTTGATGGTTCTAATGACTATATAGATTGTTCAAGTATTCCATCAACATTTTGGGTAGATAATTCCTGGTCCGTTGCTTTTTGGATTAAGTTTGATGGTATTAACATTGGAGTTGATCAAGGTATATGTGGTACTAACGGTAATGTCCACCTTCTTCAAAGAGGTACGTCATTTCATTTAGGTCTTTGGGCTAATGATTCTGCAAGTGTAACCGTTCCTGTTGCTAACAATTGGTACCATGTTGTATTTTGCTATAACAATTTAAATTATCTACAAAGAATATTTGTGAATGGTGTGATTGATAGGTCTACTACAGGTAGTAAATCAAGTGTAACAGGCACAGGAACTGCTTTTGGTAGAGTTCCTTGGGGTTATGGATATCTCAAAGGTCAAATAGCTTCAGCACAATTTTATAATAGAAATCTTTCAGCAGAAGAAGTTAGATCTTTATATTTATCAACTGTGCAAAAATATGTAAAGAAATCACAACCATATGTTACTGATGGTTTAATTTTTCATTTAGATGCTTCAAATCCACAATCTTTTTCTGGTTCTGGATCTACTGTATGGGCTGATCTTTCTAATTCTTATGCTCATGGGAAGCTTTTTTCTGGAGCTGCGTTTACTTCAGAAAATGGTGGTGGGATTGCATTTGATGGTACAGATGATTATTTTATTACTGATTCTGCCACAGCTTTTAATGGACTAACAAGAATGTCCGCAGAGATTACATTTAAATTAACTGGGACAATCTCTGGTTATGAACATATCATCAATAAGCCTTTAAATGGAGCTGGTGCAACTTGGGCTTTATATTCAGGTGCAAACTCAAATGTATTAACTTGGTATTTGAATGCTGATGGTACTTCTATGAGTTTTTCAAATGTAGTAGTGAATAAAACTTACCACTATGCAATGACATATGATTTGAACAGTATCAAGACTTTCATTAATGGCAGACTAACATCAACAGTACCATATACAGCATCATTATCTTATGACAATGCTAAACCAGTAAATATTGGTAGATTTGACACTGGAGCTTATCTTGGCCCTAATGTTAATGTTTACAATGTTAAAGTTTACAACAGAGCACTTACTAATACAGAAATTGGTCAAAACTATAGAGCAATTCAAAACTCATTTAATCCAGATATTGTAAGAAAAGGCTTGGTATTACTTTTAGATGCCGCTGATAAAAACTCATATCCAGGCAAGGGCACTAAATGGTATGACTTAAGTGGAAATCAAAACCATGCAAGAATGGTCACTTATGGAACTTCTTTGCCTGTATTCCAAAATAATGGTTTTTATTTTAATGGCAACACATCTAAAGCAGCTTTTCTTTGCACTACTAGTAAAAACCTGACTAATAAACAAGAATTGTCAGTATATGTCTGGTGTAAAACAATGAGCGGTTCAGGTAGGCAGTATGCAATAGACACTACTGATTTTGCTGCTTCTAGAAATAATGGGATTGGAATTGGACTTGACAATCCATCAGCATACAAAACATTCAATTTTGCATTTACTACTTTATCTACATATGATGAAAGCAGTTCTCCAACCACTTTCCAAAACAATACTGTATATCAATTAGGTCTTTCAAGATCTTACGCAGGAACAGCAATCTCGATTTTAGATACAGATAGTGTTACAAAAATATCACCTTCACTTTCATCCAATTCTCTTGGTACTGGCGACATTACATTAAGTAGATACGTTATAGGCGCTTATGCTGGAGGCTTAAGTTCAGGGGTAAGCGACTATTGGTGGAAGGGTGAAATCTACCTTGTGATGATGTATGACAGAGAATTATCACAAGCAGAAATCACACAAAACTTCAATGCTTTAAGAGGGAGATTTGGAATATAATGGCTCTTTTTCAAGGTAAAAACTTAACTTCCTCTAATCTTGTATTACATTTAGATGCTACAAATACTAAATCATATTCTGGGTCTGGAAACACTTGGTATGACATTAGTGGATATGGAAATAATGGCATTTTAAATAATGGTGTTTTATATAATTCCTATGGTGGTTTTTTTGAATTAGATGGAAGTAATGACTATATAGAAATACCTCATTCCACTTCTTTAAATATTGGAACAGGAACATCAGCTACTATAGAAATTGTTTACGATGTTTACAACTACGTTCCTAACTCCTCTTTAATTGCAAAACGTTCAGCTGATAATAATTCATCTACTGACTACATGATTTATTTTAACACTACTTTGTCTTGGTTAACAGGCAATTCAGGCACTGGTGATGATTTAGTAACATCTTCATTTCAAGAAAACAGAAATATTCAAACCGTAAGTACAACAATTAACAGTACTACGACAAATAAAAAAATATATAAAGATGGAAACCGTGTTCTTTCCACTACATATTCATCAAAAACTGCATCAAATTCTGCATCAGTTTTCCTTGGTAAATATTTTGGTTCTGGATTTTATTTTAATGGAAGAATCTACTCTGTCAAAATATATAACAGAGAATTAACAGACACGGAAATTGCACAAAACTTTCAAGCAAATAAGTTAAAGCTTTCTATTAAAACTCCAGTAATTACAGATGGATTACAAGTTTTTTTAGATGCAAACTCCTCATTGTCATATGCTGGTGTTGGTACAGTTTGGTACGACATATCTGGAAATAATAATCATGTTACTTTGTTCAATGGAGTGAGTTTTTCAGGATCTGGACAGTCTGGTTATTTTTATTTTGATGGGACTAACGACTACGCTTTTGCTTCATATTCTGATACGGTAACTGAAGGCACATTTGTTTTTGTAGGATATCCTGATGGTCTGCAACAAACTTATGCAGGTTTAATCTATGACAGGGGTAGTGCTACAGGTCTACAATATTATTCTAGTTCAAATTTTCTTGGTTACAATTGGAATAATACTTTTGATGCCGGACAGTTTTCTTCAGGACTAACAATGCCTAATAATGCTTGGTTTATGGCTACTGCTGCAGTAGAGCCAACACAATCAAGATTATCTTTAAATAAAACATTTGCATATAACAATGTTGCAATGGCATCACATTCGTATGCAAATATTTACATTGGTTCAGACCCTGGCGGAACAAGATATTTTAAAGGCAAAGTTACAAAAGCTTTAATTTATGACAGAGCTTTAAACCAGACCGAGATATTGTCCTTATATAGGCAATTTGCTTCTCAATATCACACTATACCTCAACAAAGCCTTATTTTACATTTAGATGCTGCTAATCCTGATTCTTATCCTGGCGGTGGTGCTTCTTGGTATGAAATAAGTGGAAGTGGAAGCACAGCAACATTAAATAGCATGACATTTTCTTCTGTACATGGAGGAGCTTTTGTCTTTAACGGCTCTTCATCATTCGCTACAGTTCCAACAGCAAGTAGATTTGATTTGGGTACAGGAAGCGCAACTATTATAGCTTGGTTTAAAACTACTTCTACTGGATATAACTGTATAGCTTCAAAAAGAAATGGCACAGGTTTTCAACTTTATGTTTTGGGTACAGCTTTGTATGCCGATGGTGCTGGAACTGCTGGTAAATCTTCTTCTCAAAGAGTGAATACAGGAAAAATATTTTGTGGTGCTGTTGTTTATGATAGAGCTGGTTCATTAATGAGACTTTATATAAATGGCGTTGAAGATGGAAATGTAGCCCTTGCTTCCACAACACTTACAGATGTTGCTGGTGTAAATGTTGGAAGAGCTACTTTGGGTGGCGGATCAGGAGACTATTTCAACGGCACTATTTATCAGGTACAGATTTACAACAAAGCTCTAAGTCCTAAAGAAATGAGAGAAAACTTTGAACTGATGAGATCCAGATATGGTGTGTAATCTTATTTGCAAGGATGAAAGCCTCGAGATAGCCAAATAAATAAGAAGAAACTCAATTTCTTTTCTCCCTAATAAAAGAGCATAAAAATGGCCAATTCAGATAAGAATATTCGTATTGAAACAAATAAAGGTAAAAGTGGTTATCCTAATATTGCTTTTATTGGCTCTACAAATGATCCGATTTATCTTTATGTTTTAGATGATAATACAATTTCTTTTGAAGGCTCTACGGGGCAACTTTTCTCTGTTTCTAATTCTGTCACCACTGGAACAATATTTTCAGTCAACGATATATCAGGTATTCCATCTTTAAGAATAGATGCTGATGGTACAGTTGGAATTGCTGAGTTCTTTGGTAATGTTGGTGTTGGTACAGTAAACCCATTATATAAATTAGATGTTAATGGTGATATCAACGCTGGATCTGGAAAAACATTAAGAATTGGCGGAACAAGAGTATTAGATTCCACGACTTTAGGATCTACTGTTGTTAATTCTTCTCTTACTGGTTTTGGCACGGTTACTTCTGGTACTTGGAACGGTACACCTATTGCAGTATTGTATGGTGGTACAGGCGCTACTACTGCTGCTGATGCTAGAACTAATTTAAGTGCTGCTACTGCTGGTACTAACTCAGATATTACAGTTCTTAATGCACTTCAAAGATTACTTGTTACTATCCCCACTGCAACTGGTATAGGTATTACAGTAAGAGGTGCAACATCTCAAACTGGTAACTTACAACAATGGCAAAACAGCTCTGCCTCAAACCTTTCTTGGATTAATAGTTCTGGTACTTTTAACTTTGGAGCTGTTTTAACCCACGCTGACGGTAGAACTCCTGGTGTATCGGTTCAAGCTCCAAATGCTGCTGGTATTGTTGTTAGAGGGTTTAACTCTGATGGGTATCCAGCAATTGAGGTGCAAAACAACCCTGGATCATTAATGGTTGGTTTGTATCCTTCTGGAAACATTCTTGGTATAGGAATGACCATTACTGGGTCTACCGCTTCCACTAACACAACTACTGGTGCTATTATTGTTACTGGTGGTGTTGGAATTGGTGGATCTATAAATGTTGGTGGTGTTTCTAGATTTACTTCAGCCACAGCATCTACTTCTTCTGCTACTGGTGGTGTTGTATTCTCAGGTGGCATTGGTGTAGGTTTAACATCATATTTTGCTAGTTCTGTCTTTATTCAAGGGGCAACAGCTTCAGGTTCTACATCTACAGGCGCATTAGTAGTAACAGGTGGAGTTGGAATTGGTGGAAGTTTACAAGTTACAGGCACGATAGATGTAGCAGATCATATAGAAATATTAGCACAGAAAGAACTAAGATTCTTTAATTCTGGTAATACTTTCTACACTGCATTTAAATCTGGCTCTTCTTCTGGCAATGTTACTTTCACTTTACCAATTGCTGATGGTACTTCAAATCAAGCATTAATTACAAATGGTTCTGCTGCTCTTGGATGGACTTCTTTTGTAACAGCAGCAATAACATCTTTAAATGGATTAACAGCAGCAACACAAACATTTGCTACTGGAACATCTGGATCTGATTTTAATATTTCATCATCCACATCAACACATACATTTAATATCCCTTATGCTGGTGCTGCTTCCACTGGTTTAATTACTACAAATGCACAAACAATAGCTGGTGCAAAAACTTTCTCATCAGCTTTAATTGTTTCTAATACTACAGCTTCTACTGGATTCTCATCTGGCTCTTTACTTGCGTTTGGCGGAGTTGGAATATCAGGAAATCTTAATGTAAATGGCACTGGAAGAATTAATAGTTCTACAGCATCTACATCATCTTCTTCTGGCGCTTTAGTAGTAGCAGGTGGTATTGGAGTAGGGCAGACATCATATTTTGGTAGTGATGCATATGTTCAAGGAGAGTTATATTTTAACCAAGCAACATTAGGAGTTGCTGGTACAACTGTAATTCCATCAATTGCATTTATTGGACAAACAAACAATCCAATTACATTATCAATTTTAGCTGACAATACATTATCATTTGAAGGTTCATCTGGTCAGTTATTCTCTATCAACAACAACCTATCTTCTGGCACAATTTTCTCTGTCAATGATATTTCAGGTTTGCCAATTTTACGTGCTAATGCTAATGGCACTCTTTCAATGGCAGAGTTTGGAACAAGTGTAGGTGTTGGAACTTCATTACCTGGCTTTAAACTTCATGTAATGGGTGATGTTAATATTGGCACTGGTTACACTTATAGAATTAATGGCACGAAAGTAATTGATGCTATTTCTTTAGGAAGTGCAGTAGTTTCATCTTCTTTGACATCTGTAGGAACATTAACTTCAGGTACTTGGAATGCAACTACTATTGGCACTCTTTATGGTGGTACTGGACAAACTTCATATACAGATGGTCAGCTTTTAATTGGGTCTTCTACTGGCGGAACGTTAATTAAGTCTACCCTTACTGCTGGTAGTGGTATTTCAATCACTAATGCATCTGGGTCAATTACAGTTTCTACTACTGGGGCTGGAATCACAAATCTTAATGGTTTGTCAGGTTCTTCTCAAACATTAGCAACTGGAACATCTGGTAGTGATTTCAATATATCATCAACAGGATCTAGTCATACATTTAATATTCCAGATGCTTCAGGTTCCAATAGAGGTTTAGTAACAACAGGAACACAGACATTTGCTGGTTCTAAAACATTCTCCAATGATGTAACTGTCACTGGAAACTTAACTGTAAATGGAACAACCACTACAGTAAACTCAACCGTTTCTACCCTTGTTGATCCCGTATTTACTTTAGGAACTGCTACTGGTGGAACAAACCCAGGAACAGATGATAATAAAGATCGTGGAATAGAGTTTAAATACTTTTCTGGTACTGCTAAAACTGGCTTCTTTGGTTTTGATGATTCTACAGGTTTCTTTACATTCATTCCTGATGCTGCTAATTCTTCTGAAGTATTCTCTGGAACTACTGGAGTAATTGACGCAACAAGAATCACTGGTACTGCTGCAGCTTGGACTAACCCGATCACTTTCTCTCTTGGTGGTGATTTAAGTGGGTCTGTATCATTCTCAGGCACAGGAAACACTACATTAACAGCAACAATAGCCGCTAATTCTGTTGCTCTTGGAACTGACACCACTGGACAATATGCTTCAACAATAGCTATATCAGGTTCTGGTATTACAGCAACAGCAGCAGCAGGAGATGACGGAACAGCATATACAATCTATTCATCTGCCGTTTCTACAAATACAGCATCTTCTATTGTATTAAGAGATGCTTCAGGTAATTTCTCAGCTGGAACAATTACCGCAAATCTTACTGGTACTGCAACATCAGCTCAAGTTATTTCTACAGTTACAGATACTAGTTCAAACCTTTATTTCTTAGGTTCTAGATCTTCCACTGGTTTTGCTGGTACTCAAGTTTATGTAGATACTAGTGTTTATGCTGTTGGTGCTACGTTATTTGCCACTACTTTCACTGGTGCTCTTCAAGGAAATGCAGCAACAGCTACAACAGCTTCTTCTGCAGATCAATTAACAACACCAAGAACTATTTCATTAGGTGGGGATTTATCTGGTTCTGTTGTATTTAGTGGCGCTGGAAACACCACTTTAACCGCCACTATTGCCGCTAATTCTGTTGCTTTGGGCACTGACACTACTGGACAATATGCAGAGACAATTACTATATCTGGTTCTGGTATTACTGCTACTTCTGCTGTGGCTTCTGATGGTACTGGATATGTAATTTATTCATCAGCTGTTTCTACAAATACATCTTCCGCAATTGTATTAAGAGATGGAAGCGGTAATTTCTCTGCTGGAACAATTACTGCATCTTTAACTGGTACTGCTTCAACATCTACCAACACAACAACAACCGCACTTTCAGGAACAATGTATTTAACAGGTACATTAATTTCTGGTGCTGCTTCTGGTGGTACTGCATTACAAGTTGGTTCTGGATTAAGTTTTGTATCTTCTACTGGAACATTATCTGCAACAACATTTAGTGGAGCTTTATCTGGTACTGCAACATCTTCCCAATTATTAGCTACCACCACTGATACTACTTCAACATTGTATCTTTTAGGAACAAGAAGTAATGGTGGTTTTGCTGGTACTGCTGTTTATGTTGACACTGGTATTTCTGCTCTTGGAAACACTCTTACAGCCACCACTTTTGTAGGATCTTTAACTGGTACTGCTACAACTGCAACAAATGCCACAAATGTAATCTTCTCTGCTGACACTACAAATACAAACAGAAGATTATTGTATTCTTACTCTGGAACTGGAAGTAGTGGAGTATTTAACACTGGTACATTATTTGTCAATCCATCAACATCTGCAGTGGGAGCATCAATCATCACTGCAACATCATCACTTTCAATTAGACCTGGAATTGATGCTGCTTCTGGTGTAAGTATTGGTAACTCAGCTGGTACTGCATATGTTTATTTTGACACTACTAATAACAGAGTTGGAATTAATACAGCTACACCACAATACGATTTACACATTATCGGTGAATTATCTGCAACAAATAAAAGCTTCGTAATTGACCACCCTACAAAAGAAGGCATGCATTTACGATATGGCTCTTTAGAAGGACCTGAAAACGGTGTATATGTCAGAGGCAGATTGAAGAATAAAAACACCATCGAATTGCCTGATTATTGGGTTAATTTAGTGGATTATGATTCGATTACAGTTACTCTCACTCCTATAGGTAGATTTAGTGAATTATATGTAGAAAATATTGAAAATAATATTGTCTATGTACAAGATAATTGTTTAAATCTTATAAATTGCTACTTTACAGTGTATGCAGAAAGAATAGACATTCCTAAATTGTTAGTGGAGTATTAAATTGTGGCCCTTGCTTATAATCCAACTATTGTTTCAAGTGGATTAGTTGTTGCCTATGACCCTGCAAATCCAAAATGTTACCCTGGCTCTGGTGTAACATTTTATGATTTATCTGGCAACAATAATCATGGCACTCTTACAAACGGCCCAACAATTTCCAATAATCTAGCCAAATATACAGTTTTTGATGGCTCTAATGATTATATAGTATCTGTAAATAACACTGGAATTGCTGGTACCACTCCTAGAACTTTAATGGCTTGGGCTTGGATGGGTGATTTGTATGCAAGTGTAATTGCAAGATTAGGACCTACAGGTGGCGAATCATTTGAAATGCAGGTTAATGCTAGTAGACTTATAATGCATAAAAATAACGGATCTCCATCATATGTATATACATCCCCAAGTATTAAGCTCAACAGATGGTATCACTTTGCTATCACTTGTGATGGTACAAATCATAATTTCTATATAGATGGACAATATGATAGTACTTCAAGCTTAGCAATTACCACTTTAAGCTCACCTTTATATGTAGGCTATCCTGTTTATGTTGGTAATAGGTATATGAATGGTAATATCTCTCAAGTTCTTTTATATAACAGAGAATTATCCGCTACTGAAGTCAACCAAAATTACAATGCCACTAAAGGCAGATATGCTTACACTGCTGATATTGTTACTAATGGGTTGGTAAGTGCATTTGATGTTGGTTCTGCTTTATCTTATCCAGGTTCAGGGTCTAGAATCTACAATGTCACTTCTGCTGCTGGGGCTACTGCTGATTTGAGAAATGGTCCTACTATTGTTGGTTCAGGTTCTACAGCATATATTGATATTTCTGGATCATCTACTAGAGTTTTAGAATTCAGTTCTAATTCTTTTAGATCAATATCTTTTGCAATGTGGATTTCATCAAGTCAAGGTGGGTCTTATTATATAATTGACTGCCGACCAAGTTTTACAAATTATTTCTATGTAACTAACAGTGGTTTTTTTACTAAGTTGTATGTGAATGGTGTTAAAAGTTCGTTAGTTGGCCTAGATAACACTACAGTATTCCCAAGAAACCAATGGCTGCATGTTTATTGTGAATTGCCATCAAACAACACAGGTTCTATATTTTTTGGTAATAGATTTTCATTTGATGAGCCAATAACTGGTAGATTAGCTTATGTTAATTTCTATAATCGTGTTTTAGAGCCATTTGAAATCCAGCAAAACTACGATGCTATGAGAGGGAGATACAGCTAATGGCTTCTGGATCTGGACCTCAAAGGGATTTAAGCGGATTAGTGTTAGACCTAGATTTTGGTAACACCAAACTATATGCTGGAATTGGCACCACCGCAAGAAATAGCATATCTAATTTGTCAGCTGAAATTAAATATGGGCCTTTGTATGCTGGTCAATGGAATGGAAGCATTAATTTTGACAATGAAAATGATTTTATTATAATCAATAATTTTTCTGATATACAACTATCTTCTGGTACTGTTTATTGCTGGGTAAAAACTAGTATTGACACACCGTTTTTTAAAGCATTAATCACAAAAAATAACTCTTATGGTATTTTTTTAAGAAATGGATATCCTTTAGTTATTGATTGGGCTACAGGAATAGAATATCAACATACAAGCTCAATTGCTGATGGAAAATGGCACTATATAACATTGACATTTGATTCTGGCGTGTCAAATGGTTCTAAATTATATATTGATGGAGAAATAGCTCTTTCATTTACATTAACAGTTGGAAATCAATATGCTGACCTTTATATTGGAGGCACAGGATATGTACCAGGAATTAACAAAAAAGGATTGATTTTTAACGTAGATGCTAACAACTTAAAATCATACCCAGGAACAGGAAACACTTGGTATGACTTAAGCGGGTATGACAGACACGTTACTCTATATAACAGCCCAGTTTTTGACAATTCTTCTGGCGGAGCTATTACTTTTGATGGTGTTAATGAATATGGAGAAGCTACAAAGTGGGGAGTGATAGGCGGTACTTCTTCATACACAGTTACTCAAATATTTAAAAAGCAAAACAATAATGATCAAATATGGTTTTCTTTTGGCACAGGAACAACATCTAGAGCTAATCAAATAGGCATCGGTTCTTCAATTATAGGGGCTTTAAACTTTTCTAATTCTAATGCTTTTGAAACTTCTAATATAATTGCAGATACTTGGAACAGCTTATCAACCACATATAATGGAACTGTGCAGAAAGTTTATTTTAACGGTGTAAGAATTAAGCAAAAAACTACATCTTTAAATGTGGGATCAAGTAATTTATTTATTGGCAAGTCAAATATTCAAAGCCAATTTAGTTCTGTAAAATTAGGATCTGTTCAAGTTTACAATAGAGAATTAAGCCAGGATGAAATCACTCAAAATTATTTAGCATATAAAAATGTTTATATAAATACTTTAGGCGCTAGAACTATGGGGACTTTTGCTGATCCTGCTCCAAGTGGTTTAGCGTTAGCAATGAGTTATCCTACTTTAACTTCGGGTTATTATTGGATAAAAAGCGCTTCAATGCCAAATGCGTTAAATATGTATGTTGATATGTCAAATGAAGGTGGAGGTTTTGATTACTATGTCATTACCGGAGGTACAAGCGTAGCGTATTCCACTGACACGCATTCTGGTGTTGTTTTGGGATTAGATTTAGTTTATCCAAGATCAAAAGATCATTGGAAGTCTATGTATGAGTTTGTGACTAATGTTTTAGGTTCAAGTTATGGAACATATCTTAGGACTACAGGTGCAGTATATAGGGTAGGCGGAATTGGAAATTATACCAGTTATGCAATGAGAGACCCTAATTCATACGAAAGTGGCGCACCTGATTGGAGAGTTACAGACGGTGGAAGATGGTTTATAAGAGATTCTTCTTATTCAGAACCAAATGGTAATTACACAAATTATGGGTTTTTAGGCTTACAATCGATGTTTGCTGATGGCACTATAACAGGTTTTGATGATGGAGGAGCCTTTTCTACTGGCACTTCGTATTTAGTTTCTACAAATGCAAAACCCTAGGAAAAAGAAATGATATTAAATATGATTAATATAGAAGGCCCTATTGGTGAAGAAAAAGATTGGATTTTTTATTTTACAATTAATGATTCTAATAATAATGTCATTCAATCTTACGAAAATGGAATTAAATTTTCTGATATCTGGAAAGTTTTAAATGAAAATTATCAAAAAGAAATAGCCTTCTCATTGGTTCATAGTGCTATGTCTAACGGAAAAATCTAAAATGGCAACTTACTATGTAAGAAATGATGGAAATGATTCTAACACTGGGTCTGCTCAAGGAACATCAGGTGCTTGGAAAACATTAACAAAAGCGTTAGGGGCAACTGGTATTACTGGTGGAGATACTTTGTATATAGCCCCTGGTGTCTATAGAGAAACACCAATTGTAGATTTAACTTCGTCTGGTAGCACAACGTATATTTATGGAGATCCTAAGGCAATCCAATTTACTGGCGTGACTCCTGGTAGTGTCAGAATAACAGCATATAATTTATATGACAGCTCATCATCAGCATTATATCCACCAGATAATGTTTTGATTTCTGCTACTGGAAAAAGTAATATTAATTTTGAATCTCTATATTTGGAATATTCATCTGTAGGTTTAGGTATTTCTTCTTGTAGTAATATTAAATTGCGTAATAGTGTTTTAAACGGCTATAAAACTCATGTAGGCTCTGCTATAAGGGTTATTCAAAATACTACATTAGTGCCACATACATTTGAAAATTTAATTTCTTTTGGTGGTGATAGCTTTACTTATTTTGATCCTATAACTAGTGGAATTGGCTTAAGTGGGTTCATGAATGTACAAAACTGCTTAGCAATAGGAAAAAGATACTTCAATAACGGTACTACCTATACTGCAACCAGTCCAACAACATTTAGAAACTGCACCTTTTTGATGAGCCTTAACTATGCCATCACTACTTATGGTATTGGTGTTACCATGTTAGATTTTTATAACTCATTAATTTGGACCAATTCATATTCTAGTGTCACTTGGAGTAATACATATGATATCAGATATACTAACTGCAGATTCACAGGTCAATCACAACATGGTGGTGGTGGTAGTAGAACTCTTGTTAATTGTACATTTGGCTTTCCTGGATTAGACTTTGCTGAACCATTATTATTTGGTTTATATCATACTCAGTTTTTATCAAGTAAAAATAATGGATACTTGGTTGGCGCAGGAATCACTGCTGGTGCAGGTACGTCTGATTTATTAGGATACACCTGGCAACAAGCAGCACCTGACATTGGAGCCTTACAATATAGATCTTTAAATAGCATTACTAATTATGCTGCACCTGATAGACAATTTGAATCTATAACTATTGCGCCAGATTCAACCTCTCAATCATTATATATGATGCTTGGCTCTACGGGGATATCCTATAATGCAACAGGCTTAGTAGCTCATTACATAAGGGATAATTCTTCGCCTGTCCCAATTACATTAACTGCACAAAGTCCAAGCGCTGCATGGACTTCAGGAGGATTCGCTGAAGTGAGTTCTACTAGTGCTCCAGGATTATATAGACTTGATGTTCCTAATGCCGCTTTTACTTCAGGTGTAGGTAAAGTGATAGTTTCTGTGAGGGGTGGAGGTTATAATGGCGCTTTTCACAATGTCTTACTCCAATATACAACAAATCCAGATGTTGAATTAAGAACATTTGTTGCTGGAAATACAAGTACAGTTGAATATATAAATATCACAAAAAGTAATTCAGGGATTGCATTGACAGGGCTTACATACAATTCCTCTGGTTTAACTGCATATTATATTAGATCAGGCGCAGCTCCATCTGTAATAACACTTAGTAGTCAGACAGCAAGTGGTTCATATGCTTCTGGAGGTTTTATAGCAGTTGATAATACAAATATGCCAGGATTATATAGAATTGACATACCTAATGCAGTGTTTAATCCAGGTGTTTCCAAAGCTACTGTTTATGTTAGAGGTGCAGCAAATATGAATCCTCTAAGAATTGAATATAGATAGTAGTTTTTTTAAACTCTGAAAATAAAACTGAAAATGCAAAACTTTAGGAAAAATAAATGACAATAAAGTTAATTAATATAGAAGGTCCCATAGGCGATGAAAAGGATTGGGTTTTTTATTTTACAATACATGACTCTAATAACAACATAGTCAAATCTTATGAAAATGGTATTAGTTTTTTTGATATTTGGAAAATGTTAGATGACAATTTTCAAAAAGAAATAGCCTTCAAATTAGTGCATAGCGCTATGAGCTTTGGAAATATATAAAATGCCTACTTACTATGTGAGAAATGATGGAAATGATTCTAATACTGGTACTACTCCAAACACATCAGGATCTTGGAAAACATTAACAAAAGCGCTTGGTGGTACAGGAATTACTGGTGGAGATACTTTATATATTGCTCCTGGTGTCTATAGGGAAACATTGACTATAGGATTTACTTCAACTGGCAGCACAACATATATTTATGGAGATCCTAAGGCACTGCAATTTACTGGTGTAACTCCTGATAGTGTTAGAATAACAGCCAATACTTTATATGATAGTTTGTCAACAATATTTTATCCATCGTCAAACACATTAATTTCTGCTACTGGGAAAAGTAATATCAATTTTGAATCATTGTATTTAGAATATTATTATACAGGTTTGGGTATTTCTTCTTGTAGTAACATCAAGCTGTGCAATAGTGTTTTAACATCATTTCTATATGGATCATATGACGCTAATGCTATAAGAATTATTCAAAACACTACATTAGTTCCTCATGCATTTGAAAATTTAATCTCTTTAGGAGGTAATTTTATTTATTATGATCCTATGACAAGTGGGATTGGTTTAAGTGGATTTATGAGTGCAAAAAATTGTTTGGCATTAGGAAATAGATGGTTTGTTAATGGTATCAATTATACATTAACTAGCCCAATAACAATTACAAACTGCACTTTTATTAACAATGAAAGCCATGGAATGAATACATATGGTAGTGGCGCAGGCATGATTGATGTATACAACACTTTAATTTGGGCTGGTGATTACGCTAATGTTTGTTGGATTAATGGTAATCATATGGGCTACACTAATTGTAGATTTGCTGGTGGGTCGCAGCATTATAATAGTCCTCCTAATAAACTTATTAATTGTTCATATGGTTTATCTGGTCTAGATTTTGCTGAACCATTATTATTTGGTTTATCACATACTCAATTTTTATCAAGTAAAAATAATGGATACTTATCTGGGGCTGGAACTACTGTTGGGGTGGGTACATCTGATTTATTTGGATATGGCTGGCAACAAGCATTGCCAGATATTGGTGCTATACAATATAGATCGTTAAATAGCATTACTAACTTTGCTGCACCTGACAGACAGTTTGAATCGATAACCATTTCTCCTGATTCAACTTCTCAATCTTTATATATGATGCTCGGTGCTACAGGTGTATCTTACAATGTAGCAGGTTTAGTTGCTCATTACACAAGAGATAATGCAGCTCCAGTTTCTATTACATTAGCTGCTCAAACAGTGAATGGAACTTGGACTTCTGGAGGATTTGCTGAAGTAAGTTCTTCTAATGCTCCAGGATTGTATAGACTAGATGTTCCTAATGCTGCTTTTGTATCAGGTGTTGGAAAAGTTATTGTTTCTGTTAGAGGAGGAGGCTTTAATGGTGCTTTCCATAATGTCTTACTCCAATATACTAGAACCCCTGATGTTGAAAAAAGAACATTCGTTGCTGGAAATACAAGTACAGTAGAATATATAAATATCACACAAGGAAACTCTGGTTCTGCTCTTACAGGTTTAGCTTATAATTCTTCTGGTTTAACAGCTTATTATGTTCGTCCTGGAGCATCACCTACAGCTATTTCATTAGCAACACAAACAGCTACAGGTTCTTATTCTTCTGGAGGTTTTGTAGCTGTTGATAATACAAATATGCCAGGATTATATAGAATTGACATACCTAATGCTGTGTTTAATTCTGGAGTAGACGAAGCCACTATTTATATTAGGGGCGCAGAAAATATGAATCCATTAAGAATTGAATATAGATGATAAGCAAAATAATACCCATAAATAAGGTTAATCATTCTGAATACATTTATATTCAAAGAAATGACACTTATAACAACAAGCCACTTACAGGTTTAGGCTTTTCTTCTTCTGGATTAAAAGCTTATTATTGTAGGAAAGAGTTTGCTGGTGTGGGTATTACATTGAGATCACATTCTGCTGGAGATCCTTGGTTTTCTGGTGGATTTGTTGAATTAGACTCTACTAATTTGCCTGGTTATTATAGAATAGATGTACCAAATGAGGTTTTTTCTTCAGGGTATGTTGATGATATTACAAACTTAGTAATATCTGGTGCTACTGATATGGCTCCAGTAGTTATAAGTTATCAATTAAAGCCTTCTATCACAATTGCTGCAGCTGGAGTTTACAATAGAATCCTTACAGCCAATGAGATAAAAAATAATTATGCTGCTTTTAGGGGTAGATTTGATCTTCCAATTTCTTATGTAACTCTTGGTACTGTTGGTAATCCTGCTAAAAGTGGATATTCCTTAAAGCAGCAAAGCCCTGATCTTCCTTCTGGTTATTATTATATTAAAAATCAAAATATGCCCAATACTTTATATATGTATGTGGATATGACAAATGATGGTGGAGGATATGATTTTTATGTAATTAATAATGGTACTAGTGTTAATTCAGTTACTCAAATTAATTCCGGAACAACTTTAGGTTTAGATTTAATTTATCCTAGATCTCAAGCACATTGGAAGGCTATATATGAGTTTACTCAAAATGTCTTAGGTGTTTCTTACAGCACTTACATGAATCATTGTGGAGCAATTTATAACACAATAGCTTCAAATTACACTAGTTCAATTATGAGAGATCCAAACTATTATGGATCTGGGGCAACAGGATGGAGAGTGCCTGATGGTGGAAGATGGTGGATAAGAGACGCAACTTATAATGAGCCAAATGGAAACTATAGCGTTTATGGTTTTCTTATGTTACAGAGCCTTTCCTCTACAGGTTTAATTTCAGCTTTTGATGACCAAGGCGCTCCTTACACTGGATCAAAATATTTAGTATCTACGAACGCAAAACCTTAAAAATTATGGGACTTTCACATTCACCTTCTATAGTAACATCTAATTTAATTTTAGCTTTAGATGCTGCCAATCCTAAATCATATTCTGGTTCTGGGAATACTTGGTTTGACATTACTGGAAGAGGTAATCATGGCACTCTTGTTAATGGCCCAGCATATTCAAGTAATTCTGGTGGATTTATAAGTTGTGATGGTACTAATGACTATATAGAAATACTTGACAATTCTATATTTGATTTTGGTGCTAATAATTTTACAGTAGAGCATTGGTTCAGAAAAAATGCCACTTCGTCAAACAGTAATTATTGGGGCGTGAATAAGTGGAATTACGCTGGTGGTGGTTCTGGAACTAATGAGTGGTTTTTTTCTTTAGGCAATAGCAGTTCAGGAACAGGCGAATCAATTCAATTTGGAATAGAAAGTGGATCAACTTTATATGAAATGATGATTCCAAATACTCCTACACTTTATCTTTGGAATCAAATTGTAGGGATAAGAGCTGGAGCTGGATTGTCAGTTTATATGAATGGAGCTTTGATTGGAACTTCATCTCCTGCTGGAATGGCAGTTACTACTTCTGTTAATAATATTTCAGGAAGAAATATAAGAATAGCTAATTCAGCAATGAACAATTATTATAATAAATGTGATACTTCAATAGTAAGAATCTATAATAAAGCTTTAACACCTGATGAAGTTAAGCAAAATTATGATGCAAATAAGACTAGATATGCATTTTCAAATCCTATATTTACTGATGGTTTAGTTTTGTATTATGATGCTGGGAATGTAGTGTCTTATCAGGGTTCAGGTACAATTGTTGCTGATTTATCTGGTAACAAGAATGATGGTGTTCTTACTAATGGTCCTACATTTACAAGTGTTGGAAGTTCTTCATATTTTACATTAGATGGAACAAATGACTTCATTGCTTCCACTGTAAATACTGGCCTTTTCACCACAAATGCCACAATGGTTATATGGCTTAAAAATGATGAAGCCACAGCCTCTTCTACAACATATACTGGATTTATGGGTTACGGAAATGGTACTGCTAATGACCATTATCCTTGGGTTGATGGTTTTGGATATTTCAGCACATTAAGATTTGGTAGAATTGGCCCCATAACATTAAGTCCAACTGTTGCTAGAAATAACATTCATATGGTTAGTGTAACTTCTAGTAGTTCTGAATGGAAGCTTTATCAAAATGCTTTTTTACAATATAAAACATCTAGCCAAAGTTCTGTTCAAATGTCAAATACAAGAATTGGATATTCTTTAGATCAAGCTTACAATTACAAAGGCAGAGTTTATTCTTTCATGCTTTATAATCGTGTTTTATCACCTTCAGAATTAAATCATATATATCAATCTAATAGAGGGAGGTATGGAGTGTAATGGGAACATATTCTGGACCACCCTCTGCATCTGATGGGTTGGTGTTATATTTAGATGCTGCCAATAGTGCAAGTTATTCTGGATCTGGTAATACTTGGTACGACTTAAGTGGTAATTCTAATAAAGCTACTTTTGTTGATTCACCATCTTTTCAATCCGCACCACAATCATTTTTTAACTTTGATGGTTCTAACGATTATATGACCATTGTTAGATCTTCTTCAATGAGTCCTACATCTGGCTTAACTCAAGAAGTTTGGTTTAATTTTTCTACAATTCCAAATGCAGCTATTTTTATAGGACTTCAATATGGATCTTCATCAAACAATACATATGCGTTATGGATGGAGAGTTCAACAATTTATGGCGGGGTAAACACTTCTGGATCATTTGCTTATATTGGAATTGGTATTTCTAATATATCTGGAAATAAATGGCATAATTTAATACATACATATGATGGTTCAGCTCAAAGACTATATTTAGATGGAGTATTGTTAAATAGCTCAAATATCACAGGCTCTATTCAATATGATGCTAACAATACAAGAGTTTTGATTGGGGCTGATGACAATGGATCTGGATATAACAATGGAGCTGGTTATTTTCATTCAGGTAAAATAAATCAAATAAAAATATACAATCGTGCTCTTACATCTGACGAAATAACAAGAAACTATAATTCATCCAAAAAAAGATATTTTCCAGAAGAGAATATAGTTACAAATGGATTAGTGCTTTATATTGATCCTAGCAAACCGTCTTCATATATAGGGTCAGGCAATGCAGTTTATGATCTTTCTGGTTCTGGAAATACTGGAACTCTCGCCAATGGTGCTACTTTTTCGGGTTTAAATGGAGGAGCTATAGTTTTTGATGGAACCAATGACTATATGACAATTCCACATAATAGCAGCCAAGAACTTACATATATTACTGTGTCAGCTTGGTTTAATTTTCCTGTTATCCCTGTTGCTGGATTAGGAATAAACAAAGAAGGTTCTTTTAGACTAATTTCTGGCGAAGCATACACTACAAATGCTGGAGGTAGAATCGGTGGTAGCTGGGGCACAGGAGTGGGTGCAGGTTCTACGACTTTGATATCTAATAAGTGGTATCAAATTGTAATGACAGCCGATGGTACAACTCAAAAATTATATGTTAATGGATCTCTTGATTACACCACAAACAATTCTGCATTAGCTACAATAAATACTAATGTGATATCTTTTGCTACATATCATTATGGAGCAGGTTATTTTTTGAATTGTAAAATGACAAAAATACAAATCTACAATAGGGCATTATCCGCTGTAGAAGTTCAACAAAACTACAATGCCACAAAAGGCAGATTTGGATACTAGGTATAACATTTAATCATGGGCCTTGGACATTCACCTAGCATAATTGTTGATGGATTAATTTTTCATATTGATCCAAACAATCCCCGTTGCTATTCAGGGTCAGGAAACACTATCTACAATTTAGTGAACCCTTCTATTGGTGGCACTTTTGTTGGATTTACCGCAAACCCTATTGATAATACAGAAATAAGATCTTTTGCATTTGATGGTACCAATGATTTTATTCAAACAAATTACAATACTTTTTTTGCATCTGATTTCACCATTGAAGTTTATGCAAAGTTTACTAGATATAACGATTATCAATGTATTTTGAGCAGTGCAAATAATGGTGGAGCTGGAAGTGGATTTTGGTTTGAGTTTGGCTCTGGAAGAGGATTTACAATTTACACTACTGGCTCACAATTAGTTTTAGAAGACAATGTAGTAAGTTTGACAAATCTTGAGTTAAATAAATGGCATCACATAGTAGCTACAAGATCTGGTAGTGGAACATCCAATGTAAAATTGTATGTAAACAATATTCTTTGCGGACAGAATACATCTAATGCAGCAATAGGACATACTTCATCCGCTATGATGGTAGGTAAGTATGACTATGTTGGCAATTATAGTTATTACAAAGGAAATGTCGGTTCAGTAAGTCTTTATAACAGGGGATTTTCTGCATCTGAAATATTACAAAATTACAATGCCACAAGAAAAAAATATTATCCAGAAGAAAATATTGTTTCCGATGGATTAGTGTTGCATATAGATCCAAGTAAAAATACATCATATCCAGGAACAGGCAATTCCATTTATGATTTGAGTGGTTTTGGTAACACTGGAACTCTTACAAATGGCCCAGAGTTGTCATCGTCAAATGGTGGAGTTATTGTATTAGATGGTACTAATGATTACATATCATTCAATAATGCATATGCTTCAGGATTTGGTATATCTGCAAATGCTACTATTTCAATTTGGGCAAAAATAACTGACGAAAACTATTATCAGCCCTTTGTTGGTTTTTATAATCCAACAGCAGGAAATAGATCAGATTTTGGCATTGATATCGCTTCTAACGACACAGAAAGAATATGGAAGAATGATATTGCTGGGGGCGGAAGTTATTTATTTAAGTTTGGGAGATGGGATAATTACGTTTTAACTTCAGACACCTCCACAGCTAAAATGTATGTAAATGGAGAATTGAAATCTACATTAAGCTCATCTGGTGGCATAAACAATAATAGAATGTTTGTAATTGGATATAACTGGGATGGTATGTCAAATGCTAGTATATCACAAACACTTCTTTACAATAAAACACTTACCCAGCAAGAAATCCTTCAAAACTACAATGCCACTAAAGGTAGATTTGTTAATGCCCTTCTTCCTGTTCGTGATGGTTTAGTATTAGAATTAGATGCTGCAAATAGAGCTTCATACTCAGGAACAGGCAACACTTGGTACGATTTATCTGGTAATAATTATCATGCAATACTTACCAATGGTCCCGCTTTTTCTGGTCTAGGTAATACTTCAAATTTAGTATTAGATGGTACCAATGATTTTATAATTTCTGATGTAAATAAAACAGTAATTGATTCAAGTTTGACAATTACTTTTCTTTTTTCAACTTCATCATCCTCTGGTGGCTTGTTGGAGATATCTGATTCACAGGGTACTGGCGTTCCATGGATTTATTTGAAAAGAGAATCATCATCCCAAATATATTGGTATCTTGATGGAGATTACAGACTTTTAGTCAGTTTAGCTTCAAATGAAAATGCTTTGATGTCAATCACATATTCTAATAATTTATGGTCAATGTACAAAAATGGTGTTTTGCAAGGAACTTCTACTTCGGGTTTGGGTTCTTATGGTGGAAATAATTTACGCTTAGGAGTTGGCTATCACGGAAATACAGCAACTAAATGGAATCTTTTCACTATCAACAATCGAGCTCTTTCTGCATATGAAGTGAAGCAAAACTTTGATTATTACAGAACTAGGTACAACATTTAATCATGGGACTAAGTTATAATCCAACAATTGTATCAGACGGGTTGGTATTTGCCCTTGACGCTGCAAATTCACGAAGTTATTCTGGAACAGGAAATACTGTGTTTGGAATAACAGGCGGAATTAATGGAACACTTGTAAACGGAGTAGGTTTTACATCGTCAAATAATGGAAGCTTTGTATTTGATGGTTCTAATGATGTTATTGATTTAGGCGATAACTTTGACATGGGGTTAGCTAGTTTTTCTTTTTGCACGTATTTTAAAGCTAATGCCGTGTCAGGTCTTCAAGGAATATTTTCAAAGTCTATAGCTGCAGCTGCTGGGTCTAGATATGCTCTTTTCATCCAAAATAGTAAAATATATCCTTTTATGAGTATGGGAGGTGCAGACGTGAATACTCCCTCTACTTTAAACATCTCAGCAAATACTTGGTATCACGTTGGTGCAGTATATGATCGCACTGATAAATTAACTCTTTATATTAATGGGAGTTTTGATTCAGCAACAACAATCACTCAATTCATAGCAAATGATTTTCAAGCAAGCCATATTTTCAGAATTGGATCTTATAGTGATGCTAGTAATAATGCCGCATATTTTTTGAATGGATTTATTCCTCAGCTTCAAATCTACAATCGTGTATTATCAGCAACAGAAATCCAACAAAACTACAATGCCACTAAAGGGAGATTTGGATTGTAATGGCTATAATCATTGACCCAAATATTGCCTCTTCTGGATTAGTGTTATATGTAGATGCAGCAAACATGAGATCTTATGCTGGATCTGGATTAACAATATATGATTTATCTGGCTTTGGCAATACTGGAATCTTGACAAATGGCCCAACTTTTTCCGGATTAAATGGTGGTTCAATTGTTTTAGATGGAGTAAATGATCATATTGATTGTGGTAATAATAGTTCTTTAAGCGATATAGGTGGAAGCTCAAATGTCACTGCTTCTGCATGGGTGTATTACACTGCTTATGGTGGTGGAGGAGCATCATATTCAGTAATAACTGTTAAAGGATTTCCTTGGACTTGGTTAATGGAAAATTATTTAAATACATTTTCTTTTAGGATATCCGCTGGTGGTGCCGATGTAAGTGTAGTTGACACTTCATCTCATTTATTGAACATTTGGTACAACGTTGTAGGGACTTATGATGGTTCTAATATGAGGATCTATGTTAACGGAGTTCTTAAAAACACACGGGCGCAAACTGGAACACTTGGTACTAATTCAATAACAGCAAAAATAGGAACATATCAAGGAACAAACTATAATTTAACTGGTAGGATTGCGAACGTATCCATCTACAACAGGGCATTATCAGCTTCAGAAATAAAAAATAACTTTGAGGCCACTAGAGATAGGTATGGAATCTAATGGGAATAGCATATAACACATCAATAGTGACAAACGGATTAGTATATACTCTTGATTTTGCTAATTCAAGATGCTATAGCGGTTCAGGGAATACAGTTTTTCAATTAAGCGCTACTGGAAGTTCAGCCACTTTAGAAAATGGCCCTACATACTCAACATCAAATGGTGGGTCATTAATATTTGATGGTAGTAATGACAGAATTGCTTTGCCAGTTGCAAGTCTTTTATATGGTACAGGATCTAAAACTTTAACTGCATGGGCAAAATTAACAGCAAACACAGGAAGTTGGCAGATGATATTTGGCTATGGAACTGCAAATACAAATGCTGCCTTTTTTATTGGGGTTTATGGATTGTCATCTCTATTTGGAGGGTTCGCCACTGATTTACAATCTACTAGTGTTTCATTAAATACTTGGTTCAATATAACTGGAACATATGATGGATCAACGGCTAATTTGTATGTAAATGGAGTTTTAGGTCTTTCAGCTGCTAGAGGGTGGAACACAGTACAATCTGGGCAAGCATACATTGGTGCTCAAATAGGTCCACAACAATATTGGACTGGATCTATATCAGAATGTAGGCTTTACAACAGAGCTCTCACACAACAAGAAATCTCTCAAAACTTCAATGCTACAAGGGATAGGTATGGAATCTAATGGCACTATCTCATTCACCTAATTTAGTAACAAATAACCTTGTATTTCATTTTGATGCTGCCAATACAAGAAGCTATGCTGGATCTGGAGTAACTATAAATAGTTTGATTGGTGTATTTAATGGAAGTCTTGTAAATGGTGCTGGATTTACAAGTACGAATGGAGGCTCTTTTTTCTTTGATGGCAGTAACGATCATATAATATTTTCTAATTGTGATGTTATGGGTAGTGTTTATACTCAAAATTACTGGTTCAAAAGAAATGATGGAGGAACACATTTATTAGTAGATTCATTTTATTCTGGAACTGTTGTTAGTTCAGGTAATATTACATATTACTATTCAAATTCAGGTGCTACACTAGGCGCTAGTTATAATTTTATCGTTGGCAGATGGAATATGATCAGTTTAGTAAGAGGTTCCACTGTTAAATCAATTTATATGGATGGTGAATTAATTGCATCTGTAAGTAGCTCAGATTCTTACGATGTTTCCACAACTGATCTTATTATAGGCATTCACAATAGTATTGGTTTTTGGGGATTGAATGGCAATATCTCCCAAGTGCAAATTTACAATCGTGCTTTATCCGCTGCAGAAATTAAGCAGAACTTTGAAGCCACAAGAGACAGGTACGGAATCTAAATGGGACTATCACACTCACCAGGAATTGTAACAAGTGGATTGATATATGCCCTAGACGCAGCTAATACAAGATCATATGCTGGTTCTGGTATTACTGCAAATAGTCTTGTAGGCGGGACAGGATCAACATTAGTGAATGGAGTAGGTTTTAGTAGTGCAAATAATGGATCTTTTTTCTTTGATGGCACTAATGATTTTCTGTTAAAACCTGCAGATTCTCTTTTCAATTTTGGTACAGGCAATTTTACAATTTCTTCTTGGATAAAAACAAGTACTACAAGCTACACAACTATTTTTGGATTAGATGACACTGGTGGCGGTGGAGGTATTTATGTTTACACTAGTCAAACAAGTGGCGTGATGAGAACATGGGTAGCTGGAAATTCTTTTGATGGAAATATTGTTATAGCAAATGGAAATTGGCGCTTTGTATCAGTTGTTAGAATATCAGGAACAGTTTACCAATTTGTTGACACATCTGTAGCAGGTTCCTTTTCTGCTGTTGGTTCAGTTCTGACTAATCAAAGGATGAGTGTAGGAAGAGTAACTGATGGGTCATATCCATTTTCGGGAAACATTGCTAATACATTAGTTTACAACCGTGCTTTATCCGCCACAGAAATAAGGCAAAATTTTAATGCCACAAGAAAGAGGTATGGAATCTAATGGGAATTGCATATAACACCTCACTAGTAACAAATGGATTAATTGTATATGTTGACGCTGCAAATCCAAGATCTTATTCTGGTACTGGTAATACTTGGTATGACTTATCAGGCAACAATAATCATATGACACTTGTTAATGGAGTGGCATACAGTACAAATAATGGTGGAGTAATGCAAACAGATGGAACAAACGATTATATAGTATTGTCTCCATTCGATCAAAGATTTACAAACCATACAGTAATGGCTGCCGTGAGATATTCTGGAGGAACTCGTGGAAGAATTATAACTTCTTTTAGTAATAACTGGCTACTAGGACATTGGAGTAATCAAAATCCTGTCTACTATGCAGAAGGCTGGATTGTTGGCCCTGGAGTTCCAAACAATACAAATTGGCAAATCACTACAGGAGTTGAAAACTATAGTTCTGATGTTTGGAGTATGTATATTAATGGTTCTTTATCTGTAAGCAATGGCAATGGATCTCAAGGCCCTAATGGTTTGTGCTTAGGTGGATGGCTTGGTGTTAATGAGTGTTCTACTGCTGAAATTAGTTTTTTAATGTTCTACAACAGACTTCTTACAGCTGATGAAATAAAGCAAAACTACAATGCTACAAGAAAGAGGTTTGGATACTAATGGCAGTAATTGTAAGCCCAAATATAAATCCTACAGGCCTAATGCTTGCTTTAGATGCCACAAACAGTAGATCTTATCCTGGAACTGGTAACACTTGGTATGACGTTTCAGGTAATAACTATAATTTTACTTTAAATAATTCACCATCTTTCACCACTCATAAAAATACTACCTGTTTCAACGTACGTGCTGATAGTGGCCAAAATATCATAAGAAATGGCTCTTACACTCAAGACTTTGGAAGAAACGCAACTATATTTATCGTCATGTCCAGTATCAATAATAATGGTTTTGGTAGCTGTTCGAGGATTATGGCTTGTAATGCAGGAGAAGCTACAAATGTAGATTTTTCAACTTATTTTTGTCTTGCTTCATGTGATCAAAGTAGATATGGACTTTGGTATAGGGGCAGTCCATCTGGTATGTATTCAACTAGTGTTCTTCAAACAGCAAATGATGATTTTAAAATTATAACTATAAGATGGACGAATGGTGTTTCTACTCAATATTTTGTCAACGGTGTTCAAGAATCTACATCATCAATTGCTTCAGATCCTTTTAATTATGCTTTAGTAACAAGAATGACTTTTGGTTCTAATGCAAACGGTACTCAAGAATTCGGCACATTTAGAATCGCTGGAGTTTATATGTATGCAAGAAATATGTCTGATAATGAAATAAAGCAAAATTATAATGCATTAAGAGTAAGATATTCTTTATAAATATAATTAGGAGAAAAAATAAAATGAATGATAGAAAGTATGTAATTTTTGATTGTTCCGAGTTGGCAAATGTTAGTTTTTCAGAAGTGATGGAAACTTCAGCAGACACAGTGAGAAAGTCTGTAGATGAAACAAAAACATTCGTGAAATATGAAGGCACACAACCAGCATCTGTAGCAGCTCTTACAACAAAATCACAAGAATACACCCATGAAGAGATTTTAGCGATTTTAGCAACATCTGAATGGACTGCACCTCTAACAGAAGGATAAAGAAGCTTATTTGCTTGAATAATTAAGCAGAATAATTATATTCTCTCCCCTCTTAAAAGAGCGTAAAAATGGCCAATTCCGATAAGAATATTCGTATCACACCCAATAGAGATACAACCTCTCTACCAAGAATAGCATTCACAGGGTCTACTAATGCCCCTATTACACTATATGTTCTTGATGATAACACCATATCATTTGAAGGATCATCTGGACAACTATTCTCGGTAAATAATAATTTATCTTCTGGATATATCTTTTCTATTAATGATATATCTGGTATTCCATCTTTTAGAGTACATGCAGATGGAACTGTTGGAATTGCTGAATTTTCTGGTTTTGTCGGAATTGGCACTACAAACGCAGCATATAAATTAAGTGTAATTGGTCAGGCATACGCTAGTGGTGGGTTTGTAGGAAATCTTACTGGTACTGCAACATCCGCTACAACCTCTGGAAGTGCTGGAACATCTTTAACAGCTGGAAGCGCTGGTACTTCAGTATCCGCTGGTACAGCGGGAACAGCAACAAATGCAGGAAGTGCAGGTACTTCAGTAACAGCAGGATCTGCAGGTACAGCAACTAATGCTGGATTCGCAGGCGCAGCCACAACAGCGACATCCGCTGGTACAGCGGGAACAGCTACTAATGCTGGATTCGCAGGCTCAGCCACAACAGCTACATCCGCTGGTACAGCGGGAACAGCTACTAACGCAGGAAGTGCTGGTACATCAGTAACAGCAGGATCTGCTGGTACAGCAACTAATGCTGGAAGCGCAGGATCAGCCACCACTGCTACTTCAGCTGGAACAGCTGGTACAGCAACAAACGCTGGTAGTGCCGGAACTTCAGTAACAGCAGGATCAGCTGGTACAGCTACTAATGCAGGCTTTGCAGGTGCTGCAACTACAGCTACTTCAGCTGGAACAGCTGGCACGGCAACAAACGCAGGAAGTGCTGGAACTTCAGTAACAGCTGGCTCTGCTACTACTGCTACAAATGCAGGCTCTGCAGGAACATCTGTTACAGCCGGTAGCGCAGGAACAGCCGCTAATGCAGGATTAGCTGGAACAGCAACTGTCGCTGGCTCTGTTACAATTACATCTGATTCTACAAGTGCATCAAGATATTTATCGTTTGTTTCAGCTACATCCGGCTCATCAAATGTACTTGTAAACTCAAACCTAATTTACAATCCTGGTGCTGGTCAAGTATTAATTAACTCATCAACAGCATCTACTTCTGTAAATACTGGAGCTTTGGTTGTTAATGGTGGCGTAGGAATCAGTGGCAGATTAGTTTTTAATTCTGCTCAGTTTGGTACTACAGGAATTGCATCTCCTCCAACAATGGCCTTTATTGGCTCTACTGGAAATCCTATTAATCTTAGAGTCCTTGATGATAATACAATCTCATTCTCAGGAACTCAAGGTCAATTATTCTCAATTTCACCAGTTTTAAATACTGGTTGGATTTTTTCTGTTAATGACATTTCAGGCATACCATTAATTAGGGCAAATGCTGATGCTACTATTGCAATGGCAGAGTTTGCTGGAAATGTTGGAATTGGTCTTTCTAATCCATCATATAAATTACATGTTTTAGGACAAGTTTTTGCAAGTAGTGGTTTTGTTGGCAATCTTACTGGAACTGCTACATCTGCTACATCTGCTGGTACAGCAGTTACAGCTACAAATGCTGGTTTTGCTGGCGCAGCAACTACTGCTACTTCAGCTGGTACAGCTGGTACTGCTACTAATGCTGGTAGCGCTGGTACTTCTGTTACTGCAGGTTCTGCTGGTACAGCTACAAATGCTGGTTTTGCTGGCGCAGCCACTACAGCTACTTCTGCTGGAACAGCAGGTACAGCCACTAATGCTGGAAGTGCTGGTTCTGCAACAACAGCTACTTCAGCTGGTACAGCTGGTACTGCAACTAATGCAGGTAGTGCAGGTACTTCTGTAACTGCAGGTTCTGCTGGTACAGCAACAAACGCAGGTTTTGCTGGCGCAGCCACTACCGCTACTTCAGCTGGAACAGCTGGTACAGCTACTAATGCTGGAAGCGCTGGTTCTGCAACTACAGCTACTTCAGCTGGAACAGCTGGTACAGCTACTAATGCTGGTTCGGCAGGTACCTCAGTAACTGCTGGAAGTGCTGGTACAGCCACCAATGCAGGAAGCGCTGGTTCTGCTACTACTGCTACATCTGCTGGAACAGCAGGTACTGCAACCAATGCTGGTTCGGCAGGTACTGCAACCAATGCTGGATCTGCTGGTACTGCTACTAACTCTGGTAGATCTGAAGCAATTAGAACTCAAGCACTTACTGGTACTAACTATTTAACATTGTCTAGTTCAGATACAGCAAGTGCCACTCAGTCAATGTTTGTTGGTAGTGGAATATCTGTAACTGCAACATCTTTGGTCGTACCAGATGATACTAGGATTGGGAACAATACTCAATCTACTAACACTTCCTCAGGAGCATTGATTGTTTCTGGTGGTGTAGGTATAACTGGAAACTTAAATGTAGGTGGTAACTTTGTTCTCACTGGCGATCTTACAATTAATGGAACCACTACGACAGTTAACTCCACAGTTTCAACCGTTGTAGACCCAATTATAACTATTGGAACAAGCACGGGCGGTACTGTTCCAAACTCTGCAGATTCTAAAGACAGAGGATTGGCGTTCTATTATTTTTCAGGTACAGGCAAAACTGGATTCTTTGGTTGGGATCAATCAGCAAGTAAATATGCCTTTTACACTGACGCTTCTATCAGCGGTGAGGTAGTATCTGGAACTAAGGCTACTATTTTTGCTGACCTTGATGGCAATGCAGGTTCTGCTACTACTGCCACTTCTGCAGGAACAGCAGGAACAGCAACTAACGCTGGTTTTGCAGGTGCTGCTACTACTGCTACTTCTGCTGGGACAGCAGGTACTGCTACTAACGCTGGTTCCGCAGGAACTTCAGTAACTGCTGGGACAGCAGGTACAGCCACTAATGCTGGATTTGCTGGTGCTGCAACTACTGCTACTTCCGCTGGAACAGCAGGTACCGCTACTAACGCTGGTTCCGCAGGAACATCTGTAACTGCCGGAAGTGCTGGTACAGCAGTCAATGCTGGTAATGCTGGATCTGCTACCACTGCTACATCTGCTGGAACAGCAGGTACTGCTACTAACGCTGGTTCTGCAGGAACATCTGTAACAGCTGGTTCAGCTGGTACAGCCACTAATTCAGCTAATACAAATGTGGTACTTGACACCACATCAACAATTTACTTAACTGGATCAAGAAGTAATGCTTCTATAGGAAGCACGGCAGTATATGTATTATCTGGTGTATCTGCACTTGGTAATACTGTAACAGCTACTACTTTCTCAGGCAACGCTACTACTGCTACTTCTGCTGGAACAGCAGGAACAGCTACTAATGCTGGAAGTGCTGGAACATCTGTCTCGGCAGGTACGGCTGGTACTGCTACTAACGCTGGATCTGCTGGTACTTCTGTCACTGCAGGGTCTGCTGGAACAGCAGTAAATGCTGGTTTTGCTGGTGCTGCAACTACATCCACTTCAGCTGGTACAGCTGGAACAGCTACTAACGCTGGATTCGCTGGTGCTGCTACTACAGCCACTTCAGCTGGAACAGCAGGCACTGCTACAAACGCAGGCTCCGCAGGAACTTCTGTCACTGCAGGATCCGCTGGTACAGCAACCAACGCTGGCTCAGCAGGTACAGCAACTGTTGCTGGTTCAGTTACAATTACTGCAGACTCAACAAATGCATCTAGATTCCTTTCGTTTACATCTGCAACATCTGGCTCATCAAATATCCTCACTAATTCCAATCTTTTCTATAATCCAAGTACAGGCCAATTAGTAGTTAATTCTTCCACTGCATCAACATCTGTAAATACTGGCGCACTTGTTGTTAATGGTGGAGTTGGAATCAGTGGAAGATTAGTATTTAACCAAGCACAAATTGGAACCACAGGAATAACAACCATTCCTTCTATGGCATTTATTGGTCAAACAGGCAACCCAATATTCTTAAATGTACTAGAAGATAACTCACTTTCTTTTGATGGTGCACAAGGCCAATTATTCTCTATCACACCTGTTTTAAATACTGGATGGATTTTCTCTGTTAATGATATTTCTGGTATCCCATTAATTAGAGCAAATGCAGATGCTACAGTTTCTATGGCTGAGTTTGCTGGTAATGTTGGTGTTGGTATATCAAATCCATCATTTAAATTACATGTAGTTGGAGATATAAATGCTTCAACTGGATATACTTATAGAATCAATGGAGCCAAGGTTTTAGATGCTATTTCTCTTGGCACATCTGTAGTTTCATCCTCATTAACTTCTGTAGGTACACTTGCTTCTGGTACTTGGAACGCAGCAACAATCGGTGTTCTTTATGGTGGTACAGGGCAAATATCCTATACTGATGGACAACTTTTAATTGGTTCATCTACTGGCAACTCATTAATTAAATCTACTCTTACTGCTGGTAGTGGTATTTTAATTACTAACTCTGCTGGTTCAATTACAGTTTCTACTACAGGAGCTGGAATAACAAATCTTAATGGCATAGCAGCTTCTTATCAGTCTTTGGCAGTTGGATCTTCTGGAACTGATTTTGCGATAACTTCAACAGGCTCTTCTCACACATTTAATATTCCTGACGCTTCTGCAACAGCTAGGGGTTTAATTACTACTGGCACACAAACTATTGCAGGAACCAAAACATTCTCTTCTACAATTACTGGTTCTATTACAGGAAGTGCTGGTTCTGCTACTACCGCTACTACTGCTGGTGCTGCTGGAACTGCTGTAAATGCAGGTAGCGCAGGAACATCTGTATCTGCTGGAACAGCAGGTACAGCCACTAATGCTGGTAGTGCTGGTACTTCAGTAACAGCCGGTAGTGCCGGAACGGCAACCAATGCTGGATTTGCTGGCGCAGCCACTACTGCTACTTCAGCTGGAACAGCAGGGACAGCCACTAATGCTGGTAGTGCTGGAACATCAGTAACAGCTGGAAGTGCTACTACAGCTACTTCCGCTGGAACAGCAGGTACTGCTACTAACGCTGGAAGCGCTGGTACAGCAACTAATGCTGGTTCCGCAGGAACAGCTACAAACTCTGCTAATACTAACGTAGTTCTTGATACCACTTCTACAATTTACCTTACTGGCTCAAGAAGTAATGCATCCATTGGTAATACTGCTTCATATGTTCTTTCTGGTGTAAGTGCTTTAGGTAATACATTAAGCGCATCAGGTTTAAATATTACTGGCTCCACAGATTCCACATCTTCAACTACAGGCGCTTTAATTGTATCTGGTGGAGCGGGTATTGCTAAAACATCCTACTTTGGTCAAGATGTAAAGATTCTAGGTTCCACTGCTTCAACTAATCAAACTACTGGTGCTTTAGTTATTACTGGCGGTGTTGGTATTAGTGGAAGATTAAATGTTGGAATTGCATCTACTAGTTATAACCCATATAATGTAGTAGCAAATTTTTCTGGTAGCGCCAGTGACTCAGATGGTTTAACAGTACGTATACAAAATACCAGAAGTGATATGTTGTCCAATAGCCAACTACTCTTTGTGGATAACCTCGGCATTCAGGCGAAAATAAGATTCTGGAATGGAAATAATGTAGTTCCTTTTTATAATAATTCTTTAGAAATAATCGGTCCAGGAGAAATAGTTTATGAAGCAGGGTCGGGGTCTTCCAGTTTTCACAAATTTTCTGGTGGAAATGGAGTATCTGTCCTTCATACCACTGTATCCACATCTTCAACCACAGGTGCTCTGACTGTTTCTGGTGGAGCTGGTATTGCTAAAACATCCTACTTTGGCCAAGATGTAAAGATTCAAGGCTCCACTGCTTCTACTACTCCAACTACTGGTGCTTTAACTGTTACTGGTGGTGTTGGAATTAGTGGAGTATTAAATGTTGGGATAGCTAGTACATTTTTTAACACTGATAGTATAGCAGGTTTTGCTGGAAGTAGACCCGCCGTATATGTTGATATACAAAATACTAGCACCGATGAATTTGCTAATGCTGGACTAAGACTAGCTAATAATTTATACAATAGTGCAGGTCTTCAATATTTTAGTAGCACGAGTGGCCCTGGTTATCTTAATGCACTATTTATTTATAATACGTCTGGAGATACGTATCTGCAGGCAGGTACAGGTAGAATCGTCTATTTAAATATTGGTGGGGTCAATTTATTAACATTTACTTCATTAAAAGCTTCCATAGCACAAACCGCAGCTTCTACATCTTCAACAACAGGTGGATTAACTGTAGTCGGTGGTGTTGGAATTGGAAAAACTTCCTACTTTGGTCAAGATGTAAAGATTCAAGGCTCCACTGCTTCTGGTTCTACAACTACTGGAGCATTAACTGTTTCTGGTGGTGTTGGAATTGGTGGTTCTTTAAATGTATTCGGCACTATTGATGTTGCTAATAATATTGAAGTATTATCACAAAAAGAAGTTAGATTCTTCAATTCTGCAAACACATTCTACACTGGATTAAGAGCAGGTTCTTCTTCTGCAAATGTTACTTTCACATTACCTGTTGCTGATGGAAGTGCTAATCAAGTATTATATACCAATGGTTCAGCTGCTTTAGGTTGGACATCTAATATAGCAGGAACAGCTACATCTGCTGCTTTAGTCAATACTGATGCTTCAACTGCAACTAGATATTTAGTTGGTACTGTTTTAAATACAGCTTCTGGTTCCACTCAATTATCTACTGGTTCTGGAATTACAATTGGTAATAACATTATTACCGCTACAACGTTTAGTGGTAATGCTACTACTGCTACTTCTGCTGGTACAGCAGGTACTGCTACAAACGCAGGCTCCGCAGGAACTTCTGTCACTGCTGGAAGTGCCGGAACGGCAGTTAATGCTGGTTCTGCAGGATCTGCAACAACAGCAACGAATGCAGGTTTTGCTGGCGCAGCCACTACAGCAAGCAATGCTGGTTCTGCAGGAACATCTGTAACAGCTGGTTCAGCTGGTACAGCCACTAATACTGCAAATGCTAACATTGTTCTAGATACAACAAGTACAATTTACATTACTGGATCAAGAAGCAATGCATCTATTGGAAGTACAGCAATCTATGTCCTTTCTGGTGTAAGTGCTCTTGGGAACACAATTACAGCAACTACTTTCTCTGGTAATGCAACTACTTCTACAACTGCTGGTAGCGCTGGTACAGCAGTTAATGCTGGAAACGCTGGTTCTGCTACAACAGCAACCTCTGCTGGAACAGCAGGAACAGCAACAAACGCTGGTTCGGCTGGAACATCAGTAACAGCAGGTAGCGCTGGTACAGCAGTAAACGCTGGTAGTGCTGGTTCTGCTACCACTGCAACCAATGCTGGTACAGCAGGAACTGCTACTAATGCTGGTAGCGCAGGAACTTCAGTTACTGCTGGCTCTGCTACTACTGCTACTAATGCTGGTTCAGCTGGAACTGCTACTAACGCTGGTAGTGCAGCTACATCCACTAATTCCGCTAATACAAATATAGTACTCGATACCACTTCTACAATTTACTTAACTGGATCAAGAAGTAATGCCTCAATTGGAAATACAGCAGTTTATGTATTGTCTGGCGTTTCTGCTTTAGGCAACACAATAACAGCAACAACATTCTCTGGTAACGCAACAACAGCCACTAATGCTGGTAGTGCTGGTTCCGCTACAACTGCCACTTCAGCTGGAACAGCAGGTACTGCAACTAATGCAGGTTCTGCTGGAACGTCTGTCACAGCAGGAAGTGCTGGGTCAGCCACAACTGCTACTTCTGCTGGAACAGCAGGTACAGCCACTAACGCAGGTTTTGCTGGTGCAGCTACTACTGCAACTTCAGCTGGCACAGCTGGTACTGCTACTAATGCTGGTAGTGCAGGATCAGCAACCACTGCCACTAATGCTGGTACAGCTGGAACGGCTACTAATGCTGGTTCGGCAGGTACTGCTGTCAATGCAGGAAGTGCTGGTACAGCGGTTAATGCTGGAAGAGCTGAAGCTATAAGAACCCAGACGTTTGCTGGAACTGACTTTTTAGCATTATTAGACAATGATAATGCCAATACTACTACATCGCTTTATTCTGGTAGTGGTATATCAGTAACATCTTCATTATTCGTTGTTCCTAAAGACACTAGGTTAGGTTCAAATACCAATTCAACAACATCGACTTCAGGTGCTTTAATTGTTTCTGGTGGTCTTGGTGTAACAGGAAACTTAAATGTTGGTGGTAATTTTGTTTTAACTGGAGATCTTACAGTTAATGGAACCACTACAACAGTTAATTCAACAGTATCAACTGTAGTAGATCCAATTATTACTATTGGCACAGCTATTGGTGGTACAGTTCCAAATACCGCTGATTCAAAAGATCGTGGTGTGGCATTCTATTATGTTTCTGGTACGGGCAAAACTGGGTTCTTTGGCTGGGATCAATCTGTAAGTAAGTTTGCATTATTTACAGATGCTACAATTTCTGGAGAAGTTGTAAGCGGTACTAAGGGTGTTTTAGTTGCTGATTTAGATGGTAACGCTGGTTCTGCAACAACCTCTACTTCTGCAGGCACAGCTGGTACAGCTACCAATGCTGGATCTGCTGGTACTTCAATTACTGCTGGAAGTTCTGGGTCTGCTACTACAGCCACTTCTGCTGGTACAGCAGGTACAGCCACCAATGCTGGATCTGCAGGAACATCTGTAACTGCAGGTAGTGCTGGTACTTCGGTAACTGCAGGTAGCGCTACAACTGCTACTAATGCTGGCTTTGCAGGTGCAGCCACTACTGCAACATCTGCTGGAACAGCAGGGACAGCCACTAATGCAGGTAGTGCAGGGACTTCAGTCACTGCAGGAAGTGCTACTACAGCTACAAGTGCTGGTACAGCAGGTACTGCTACTAACGCTGGAAGTGCTGGAACAGCAACTAATGCTGGTAGCGCTGCAACCTCTACAAACTCTGCTAATACAAATGTAGTACTTGATACCACTTCTACAATTTACTTAACTGGTTCTAGAAGTAATGCATCCATTGGCAATACCCCTTCATATGTCCTTTCAGGTGTTAGTGCTCTTGGAAATACATTAAGCGCATCAGCTTTAAGAATTACTGGCTCTACTGCTTCTACTTCTCCAACTTCTGGTGCTTTAGTTGTTACTGGTGGCGTTGGTATTAGTGGGCAATTGAACGTTGGAGGTAAACCTGCAACAAGTATTTCATCTAATACATTAGCAGCCTTTGCCTCAAGCAATGATCTTAGTGACGTATCAGTTCTCATACAAAATACTAGTCCTGTAAATTATAGCTATTCAATATTATCTTTTGGTAATGATGTTGTAGGCAATCTTGCTTCTATAGGCTATAATAATTCAAATAGTTCTACTGCTAGTCAATTATTATTTATTAGTAATTCTTACGGAGATGTAAATCTGGGAGCAGGTACAGCTAAAACCATCCTTTTATATACAGGTTCTCCAAACACTACATTAAAATTAGATTCAACAAGAGTTTCCATAGCACAAACCACTGCTTCTACATCATCAACTACAGGAGCTTTAACATTAGTTGGTGGAGCTGGAATTGGAAAAACTTCCTACTTTGGTCAATCTGTATTTATCCAAGGTACTACTGCTTCTGGTTCTACTACTACTGGTGCATTAGTAGTTACAGGCGGTGTTGGTATTGGTGGAAGTTTAAATGTATTTGGAACCATTGATGTAGCAGATAACATAGAAGTATTATCACAAAAAGAAGTAAGATTCTTTAATTCTGCTAACACATTCTACACTGGATTAAAGGCAGGTTCTTCTTCTGCTAATGTTACTTTCACTTTACCTGTTGCTGATGGAAGTGCTAATCAAGTATTATATACCAATGGTTCAGCTGGTCTTGCATGGACAACTATAGCTTCAGTTTCAGCAATTACAACTTTAAATAGCCTTACTGCAGCTACTCAGACATTTGCTACTGGTACTTCTGGAACTGATTTTAATATATCTTCTTCCACTTCCACGCATACATTTAACATTCCAGATGCTTCAGGTTCTAATAGAGGTTTAGTAACAACAGGAGCACAAACAATTGCCGGTGCTAAAACATTCTCTGGTAATACAATTATATCTTCTTCCACTGCTTCCACTACTCCAACTACTGGCGCTTTAACTGTTGCTGGTGGTGTTGGAATTAGTGGAAGATTGTATATAGGTAAACCTATTGATTTTCCAACAACAGAAATTGGAATTGGTGGAAGTAATTGCCAGATTACATTAAAAAATACATATAATGGGCCTGATACCAAAAGTTCTGGCCTTACTATTGTAAATAATGCTGATATTTATGCATCCTTTGTACTTGATCAATCTTATTCTTCTAACCCTAATCGATTAAGTATTATAAATGATGGTAATATATATTATGCTACATATGGAACAAATACTACTCATACATTTGAATCTCCATTAGATGTTGAACTAACAATTGGTGGAACAGGAGTATCTGTTCTTAGATCCACAGCCTCTACTTCAACTACCACTGGAGGTTTAACTGTTTCTGGTGGAGCGGGTATTGCTAAAACTTCCTACTTTGGTCAAGATGTAAAGATTCAAGGCTCCACAGCTTCAACTAATTCAACCACTGGCGCTTTAATTGTATCTGGTGGTGTTGGTATTGGTGGTAGTTTATGGACATCAACATCTAATCTTGCTTCCATCTCTGGTGTAACTCTTAATAATGGAACTGTTACAGGTGCATTATCAGGTAATGCTACAACCTCTACATCAGCTGGATCAGCAGGTACAGCAGTTAATGCTGGCTTTGCAGGCGCAGCCACTACAGCTACTACAGCAGGTTCTGCAGGAACTTCAGTTACAGCAGGGTCTGCCACTACAGCTACTAATGCTGGTAATGCTGGTTCTGCTACAACAGCTACCTCTGCTGGGACAGCAGGAACCGCAACTAATGCTGGTTCGGCTGGAACATCAGTAACAGCAGGATCCGCTACTACAGCTACTAATGCAGGAAGTGCTGGTACTTCAGTAACTGCAGGTTCTGCTACAACAGCCACTAATGCTGGAAGTGCTGGAACATCAGTAACTGCTGGTTCAGCAACTACCGCCACTAATGCTGGTAATGCTGGTTCTGCTACAACAGCAACGAATGCTGGATTTGCGGGATCTGCTACCACTGCAACCTCTGCTGGTACAGCAGGGACAGCCACTAATGCAGGCTCAGCAGGAACAGCCACCAATTCAGCCAACACCAATGTAGTACTCGATACCACTTCTACAATTTACTTAACTGGTTCAAGAAGTAATGCTTCTATTGGAAGCACAGCAGTTTATGTTCTTTCAGGTGTTTCTGCACTTGGTAATACAATAACAGCAACAACATTCTCTGGTAATGCGACCACTGCAACTTCTGCTGGTACAGCAGGAACTGCTACTAACGCTGGAAGTGCTGGATCTGCTACTACTGCAACTTCTGCTGGTACAGCAGGTACTGCTACTAATGCTGGAAGTGCTGGATCAGCTACAACTGCAACTTCAGCTGGAACAGCTGGAACAGCAACTAATGCTGGATTTGCTGGAGCAGCCACCACCGCTACATCTGCTGGAACAGCAGGTACGGCCACTAACGCAGGAAGTGCCGGATCAGCTACTACTGCAACTTCTGCTGGTACAGCAGGTACAGCAACCAACGCAGGAAACGCTGGTTCTGCTACAACAGCTACCTCTGCTGGTTTTGCTGGCGCAGCCACTACTGCTACAACAGCAGGTTCAGCTGGAACTTCAGTAACAGCAGGGTCAGCCACAACAGCAACATCCGCTGGTACAGCAGGGACAGCCACTAACGCTGGTAGTGCAGGTACAGCTACAAATGCTGGTTCAGCTACAACAGCTACTAATGCTGGAAGTGCAGGAACAGCCACTAACTCAGCAAATATCAACGTGGTACTTGATACTACATCTACAATTTTCTTAACTGGTTCTAGAAGTAACGCATCTATTGGTAGTACTCCTGCATATGTTCTTTCAGGAGTTAGCGCCCTTGGTAATACAATCACTGCTTCAGGTGCTAATATTAATGGCACAACAACATCAACATCTACTTCAACTGGTGCATTAGTAGTAACTGGAGGTGTTGGTATTGGAGGAAGCTTATGGACTGCTACAGCTAACCTTTCCTCAATATCTGGCGTTTCACACATAAATAGCACAATTACAAGTGGTGCATGGGCTGGTACTGCAATATCCGCTGTAAATGGTGGTACTGGACAAGTTTCATATGCAATTGGTGATATCCTTTATGCATCCTCAACCACAGCTTTAACTAGACTTGCGGCTGGCACTGCAGGATCAGTTTTAAAATCTAATGGGGCTGGTACTGCTCCTTCATGGCAAGTTGATTCTACTGGTAGCGGTGGAGGTGGAACAGTTGCTGTGCCTTCAGCTGCATCTTTAGTTGCATACTATCCTGGAACTGGGGCTTCAGTTGCTTCATACAATAGAGTATCAATAAATACTGCTGCCGCTTCAATGGAATTGTTAGCACAGGGTTCCTTACCTGCATTATTAGTAAATGCAACAAATGGAGCAAGTGTTGATAGTGTTCAGTTTAAAAGCAGCTTCGGAGATGTATATTGGGCTTTAGGTCCTACAACTCAAGCACTCAAGTCAACTAATGGTGGGATTTTACAGATAGATAGTTTAGGTTCTATACTTGTAGATTCTCCTGCAGCTCTAACATTTTATAATACAGGCCAGACCTTTTACACTGCGTTAACTGGTGCAACAAATGCAACCTCAGATTTAACTTTTATTCTTCCTACATCTGCTGGAACTGCTGGAAGTGTATTAGCTACTGCTGGTGCTAGTGGTCAGCTTTATTGGTCTGCTCCTGGTGCTAGTGGCGGTGGTGCTGGTACGGTTGCTTCTGGTACATCAGCAAGATTAGCATATTATCCTGGCACTGGTTCTTCCGTAAAAGATGCTACAGGATTTGAATATTCTACATCAGGCACAACAAATACAGTTAGAGTCTTTGGTGGTTCTGCAATTGGCAATACATTCTTTATTGTTAATGGTATAGGAACTACCCAAATTAGAGTGGGTATTGGTGTAACTAACCCTGCTTACGAATTAGAGATTGAAGGTGAGATTTCTGCTACTAACAAATCCTTCGTGATTAACCACCCTCTTAAGAACAACTGGAAACTAAGATACGGTTCCTTAGAAGGCCCAGAAAACGGCGTATATGTAAGAGGCATATTGAAAGACGAATATGTAATTGAAACACCTGATTATTGGACAGGCTTAGTACACCCAGAATCATTAACAGTTACCTTGACCCCAATTGGTAAAACAAATTCAATACTTTATGTTGAAAAGATTGAAGATTATAAAATCCATATTAATGACTTTAACGACAACCCAATAAATTGTTTCTTTACAGTTTGGGCAGAAAGAATTGACATTCCTAAACTTGTAGTGGAGTATGAAAATGGGACAATTTTATAATCCATCAATAACTTCATATGAATTGCTATGTTTAAATGTAGATGCCGCAAATGTTAGATCATATCCTGGTAGTGGTTCTAACTGGTTTGATGTTTCAACATTTAATAATGTAGGAGCATTAACTTCTTGTACTTTAACTGGATCTGGTGGCACTCTAGCTTTAACTTTTAATGGAACTACAAGCTTGGTCAACTTGGGTACAACAAATGGTGGAAATGTTACTACTTCTTGGACATGTGAAGCATGGATTTACCCTACAGGTTATGGTGAAGGCAACTCTGGAAGAATATTTCAACATTCATCAGGCTCACTTACTGGTTTTATATTTTCATTGGATAACAGCACAGTAACAGCAGGCTTACAGTTAAACACATACGCAGTATCTGGTTTCTCTGCAAGAATTGGAAACTGTATTACTTTGAATGCATGGCAACAAGTAGCTTTGTCATTTAGCTCTGGCACTGCAACTTTTTATGTTAATGGGGCAAGTATAGGCTCAAGCAGTATTACATCTCCATCTTCATATACTGGCAATGATTTTATAGGAAATAATTCTGGCGCAACTAATACTTTTGCTGGAAATATAGCGATAGTAAGACTGTATAGAAGTGCCTTAACAGCAGCAGACATAAAAAATAATTATGATTCATTTAAAGGTAGATTTGTCATAGCAGGGGCAGGCGGATTGGAGGTACCTCAATAATGGGTGTAGGAAATGGGCCTAGAATAGAAGGTTTTGATTCACTATTTGGATCTGTAGATGCTGTAAATATTAGATCTATAAGTGGGTCTACTATCAAAAACAGTGTGTCTGGTAATACTGCAACATCTACAGGTATTAGCATTGTCAACTCTAGTGGTGCAAGTTATATATCATTTGGTGGCGCTGGAATTGTAACATCATTTTCAAATACAGGCATAACTGGAGCAAACTCAAGAACATTGACAGCATGGGTTAAGTTTACTTCTAAAGCTGTTCAGTCGGTAATGTCTGTTGGTGCTAATGGAGCTGGTACAGGCTTTGGAATAGAAACTTCATCTACTGTTTGGAACTTAAGTATTGGAAACTCTGGGGTTGCTACTACATTAACTTATGATGCTAATGTTTGGTATCACGTTGCATATATTGGTGAATTTTTAACTAGCAATTCTATCACATCTAAATTATATATTAATGGTGTTTTGAGATACAACGCTTCTACAGCAAGTATAAATACTACTAATTCACCATTTTATCTTGGTACTAACCCTGCTAGAACTTTAAGATTAAATGGATATATATCTCAAGCTAAGGTTTATAAAAAAGCATTATCAGAGAGAGAAATTACAAAAAACTATAACGCTATGAAAGGTAGATATGACTAATAGGTAAATGATATGCCAGATATAGATAAGAATATAAAAATTACCCCTAGCAGAAATAAAGTAACTACACCGAAAATTGTTTTTACTGGATCTGCAGCTGGTACTTCTGTTATTACAATGGAAGTACTAAATGATAACTCAATATCATTTTATAGCAATGAGGGACAAGTTTTTTCACTAGACAACAATTTAACAGTAGGAACAATTTGGTCTGTAAATGATGTATCTGGAACTCCATTATTAAGAGCTTCTGCTGGGGCTACTATTGGTATTGCTGAGTTTGGTGGAGTAGTAGGAATTGGTGAAACAACTCCCGCTGCAACTAATAAATTGCAAGTAAAAGGCAACACTGCTTTTGGAACCACTTCTGACGCAAACCAACAATTCTTCTTTTCTGGAAATGTAGCTTCTGGTTCAAACTTTTTAGAAATTAATAGAGCAAATACAATTAGGTTCTATAACTCTGGAAATACTTTTTATTCTTCTATAAAGGGTGGTGCTAACTCAGGCAACGTAAACTATACACTTCCTGCTGCTGATGGATCAAACTTACAGGTGTTGTTTACTAATGGTTCTGGAGGTTTAGGTTGGACTACAGTAGCTGCAGGTAGTGGTGGAATTGCTATCACCGCAGGCACTGGTATCACTTTTTCTACTGGTGTATTGATAACATCTTCAGGGACAATTAGAGCAAAAAGACCATTAGTAATCAGCTTCTGTAGTGGTTACACTCCTACAGCAGCAGGAGCTGATACTGTAATTGTAAGAATACCTGACAGCCCAACAGACGGCACCACATCTTTAACTTATATTCCAAAAGAGTTTCATGTAAGAGTAGAAACTCCATCTGCTGGTACATCTACTATACAATTAGAAAAATACACTGGAACTTCAGCTTTTTCAGGCACAGCTGTAAGTTCTTTGACTATTACTGGTGGTGCTGTTTATGAAGTACAAGGTTCTGCCTTTGCTGCAGCTGGACTTGCACTTACTTCAAATGACAAGCTAAGAATCAATTTTACTGCTTTAAATGCTACCCATGCTAATTTTTCAGTATCTTTGGAGTTAGAAGAAGTTTAAATGAAAACCTGTGTAGTAAGAAGAAGATTTTGGTCTGCAGAAGCAACTAACCGAGCTGTACGTGTTCAAACAGAACCAGGTTTTGGTACTCCTAAAGCATGCATGATTATGTATGCAGAAGTCAATGCTGCTACTGATGCTTTTGACACAGCTCTTGCACAAAGAAACTTGGGAATTGGATTTGCTGGGCCTAGAGGAGATGGAGTTGCAACAATATTAGAGCATAGTGCTTATATATCTATTCAAGACAACCAAAGCCCTACTGCAGGCAGGAGACAAAATTCTAATTCAAGAGCAATATTTGCTACAAATACAAGTGGTGGCACTGTTTATTATCAATGCACAGCTGTTGCTTTTGGTACAGATTTTGCAGATTTTACATTTTCTGCTGATACACCACAAACTAATGGACATATAGAGGCTATCATCACATTTTTTGGTGGAGATGATGTTACTGTTGGAATTGGAACAGTACCAATGGCAACTACAGCAGGCGGTACAGTAACATACTCAGCTTTAAACTTTAGGCCAGATGTAGTTATTGGTGCTACAGTTATAAGTGCATTAAACGCTGGGCTTACAGACGATTGTAGAATATCTTTTGGCGCAGCGACAAGATCTCCACTATTACAAAAATCAGTATATTGGCATTATGAAAATGGAGCAGACCCAATAGATTGTATGTCTGTATATGATCCAAACGATTTAGTGACATATTCGACTTCTACAGGCGTAGGCCCATATAATCATACTATATCAGGCATAACTACAGGTGGATTTACTTTAACATCTAGTGACGCTGCTAGTGGTTCTAACAATAATTTTATATTTTTAGCAATTAAAGGTGCCAGCCCAACTCACTTTGCTTTGAGAGATTTAAATACATCAACTACAACCGGAGAGGTATTTACAGCGCTAGGGTCTACAGGTTTTGTTCCTAAAACACTAATTGGTGGTGCAGTAAACGCAACGGCAGACGCTACAAGAACAACTACATCTCCTGGCTCTGATTCAATACAGTTTTTTGGTGGAAACAGAAGTAATGATTCATTGTATTTTGATGGCGTGGGTACAATTTCTGCAAGTACAGGCAGTGCAACAGTAACAGGTACAGGAACTTCATTTTATAGATATGCTCCTGGGTTTAAACTATATAATCATACTAATTCACTTATAGGCACTATTAGTACAGTAGGCTCACAAACATCAATTACGCTTACTGCTAATGCTGCAATAAACGCTTCTGCTGGATCAACCTTTGTTTACTCAAATCAAGGTCAATATTGTATTTCTTTCGGTGATGAAGATGCAAATAATAACAATTCATTTGTCTTTTCACAAATGTCTGGAAGCCTTTTAGCATTAGCAAGATCAAGTGGTGAAGCTCCATCAGATCTTGTTGTAGCTAGTTTAGTTGATTTTGATTCAAGGCCAGGATTTTCTATCAACTACACAACAGCTAACGCCACTGCTAGAAAAGGATGGATTTTAGCTTTTGAGAATACAGATAATGCAAATGAAGCTAGAAGGCGAACTGATAGACATTATTAGAATATAAAAAGAGAGGTAATTGAAATGTTAGGTTTTACAATTAATGTTCCGATTAGAGATGTGGATGCTCAAGATGTAAAAGATGCATTTGCAGCTACTTATGGATATAGAGAAACAATTGATTTAGGTAATGGCATCATGGAGCCAAACCCAGTCACTAAAGAGCAATTTGTTAAGAGTTGCTGCACACAATTTTTATTGACTATTTTAAAATCATACTCCATTGAAAATGCTGAATTAGTGGCAAGAAATGAAGCTTCTTCTGCAGCTTCACAAAGAGCTCAGGAGAATATTGCTTTATTTGATGCAGCAAGAATTGAAGCTCTTCCTGTCAATCCATTTGAAAACTATCCTACTGTAGAAGAAGCGACAGCATCTATTAGCAAGGGAGACAATGCAGTTATTAATTTAGTAGCATCTGACCCTGATAATTTACCGTTAACATTTGAAGTTGTAAATCAGCCTTCTAATGGTACAGTTTTAATTTCAGACAGTGAATTGCTTTACACCCCTGATGTTAATTTTAGCGGTCAAGCAGTAATTAGTATTAAAGCTTTCAATGGTACAAAATACAGTCCTCCAGTTAATGTTGTAATTGATGTTGTAAGTCATAATCCAATAGCAAGTACTCTTCATGTTTCAGTTGTTAAAAATGGTACTATTTCAATTGATTTAAGTGGAACAGATCCTGAAAACGATTCTTTAACTTACTCTGTAGAAACACCATCTGCAAGTGGAAGCCTTTTCCAAAACGATACAAATACACAAACATATGTTCCTAACACTGACTTTGTAGGTGAAGATTCATTTACTTTTAAGGCTTTTGATGGAGTTTATTATAGTGACCCAGCTACTGTTCATATTACAGTGACGGAGGAATAAGATGGTAATTGATTTTGTAGTAAGTATTCCAGTAAGAGAGTCAGATGCTCAAAATGTAATCGATGCATTTGTAGCTAAAAGACCATATAGCGCACCAGTTCCTGCAGACAAAGTTTCTGACAATGCAGGTAATGAAATTGACAATCCTATTACTAAAGCAAATTATGTAGAAGATTGTATTGCATATTTCATTTTAGATGTAACAAAAACTTATCTTGTTGAAAAATCTTCTAAGGAAGCAAATGCACAAGCTAAGGTTGATGCAGAAATAGCTGCAGCGGATCTTGCAGATTGGATCAGAAACAACTAGTAAAAATTGCAGCCATACAATTAAATATGGCTCAATGTTTTACAGAAAAAGCATTCTTTAATTTTATTGAAAGAATATTTAGAATAAACTCGTTTAAGCATAAAGCTGATGTCCTCGTGTTCCCAGAGGATATCAGCTTTTGTCTTGCTTGGGTAAAAGAAACTGCTCCTGTAAAACAATCTTCATTTAAATCGTTCCTTGAAAAATTATCTGACATCATCTTATCAAAAATCAAATTAGATAAGATGGGTAAATGGCTCTCTCAAAACAAAATAGAAAGAGTGATAAGAAGAACATTTTCTGAATTATCTAAAAAATACAATGTCGTAGTTGTTGCTGGTTCTATTTATGTTCAAAGAAATGGGGATATATACAATTCTTCTTTGGTTTTTGACAATGGCGAATTTGTTGGAGAATATTTAAAGCAAGAATTAGTGCCTTTAGAAATATCTTGGGGTGTAAAATCAAATACAGAATCAGACCCAATTAAAACATCTAAGGGTAATATTGGTGCTGTAATTTGTTATGATCTCAACCACGATTATATTATTAAAGAAATGAAAGAAAAAGGGGCAGATTATATAGTGGCTCCTTCTAGTGGATGGAGACCTTGGCCACATTATCCCTTTGATGAAAAAACAGAAAGACCGCAATTGCAAAGAGCTAAAGATAACAACATTGCAATAATACGGCCTTACTGTTGTGGATTTATTATTCCTGGCTTATTTTTTCAAGGCAAATCTCAAATAGTAGATGAGAATGGACTTGTGGTTGCAGAATCTAAATCTGTGTTTAAAGAAGAATTTTTGATTATTAATATGGAAGTCTAATAATTCCACCAAAGATTCCTAAATGAGAATATTTGCGTAGTTTCTTGTATGTTCCTTGACCATCTCTATCAACACTAGTTTCAATTCCGCTTGATGTATTGCCTTCCACTGTATAGAATGTTTTACCACCATCTACAACAATACCAGCATGAGCAAGTCTACCTTTTGAAGCAAACCAATACACAACTACATCGCCTTTCATTGGAACAGCTTTACCTAGTTCAAGATCAGCACGTCTAATAAAATGACCATCTTTTTGTGCCCATTTTCCAAAAACAGCAACGGCACCAGTACGAGGCATAACAGCTGGAATATTTACCATGGTTCTATGTGCAGCTTTAATAATTCTAAATACTACAAAAGCCATACACCAAGGATGTCCAGGCCCCAACCCTACAGCTTTCAAATATTCAGAAACATATTTTCCAGCGTTACTACCATTTTCTCTCACTGACAATACTTCATCTGTATCTGCGTCTTCTGCTGCTTCTACCATTACAGGGCCAGGCTTCTTAACAGTTAAAGCACTAAAATCAGATCCTTTAGTAGATAATAACTTCCAAAACCACTTTTCAAGATTATTCATTTTTTACTCCTTGAACATTTATTTTTTGCAATGTTGTTTTATTCATATCATCATTGGCAACAGTTTCTTGTACTTCCACACCTTCCAATTTATCCAAGAACTTTAAAATATCTAAACATTCTTTTCCCACTGTTCCTTTAGGTGTGACTTTTACATTGCCTTTTTCATCAATTTCTATATTTAATTCTATTTCTTTAGGCATTAGATTAACTTCCTAGCAACGATTTCAATTTGTGCTTGCTTGCGTTTCTTTAGATCCTCATCAGCTATATTTACTTTAATTTTATAGCCTTGCTTTTCTAATGCCTCTTCAATCACTACTTTTGTATATGCTTGCACTACTCTTTCGTCTATCTTGAACTTTGAATCATAATCAGAACAAACAATTTCATATTTGGATTCTTCTTCATTCCATTTAAAACCAAGATCATTAGAAGCACCTGTAAATAAAGAATTGATTTGCTCTTTAGGTACAATTATTTCAGCAGTGTCTTTTCTAATGTCGTTTCTGTATCCTCTCAAGTGCTGTGGTAAATCATGCACTAGAGGTTTGAATCCAATAGATGAAAGCGCTTTGACAAGTGTTTCTTTGTCAATAATATTACATTTAATTTTTTTATAAGCTGACATTATTTTTCATGTTGGTTGATTAATTGCTTTTGACATTTAGGGCAATACCATAAGTTCAAACCAAATTCTTGTGGCATGTCTGTTTCTGGTTGTATGTCAAAAAAGTTTAATAATTCCAAATCTCCAATTATAAATTCTCCAAACTCATTCTGCTTTACTTCATTAAAAAGACAGAAATCACATCCAAAAAAATCAAATCCAGAATCTTTCCTATAAAACACCATTTTTGATTCAGCTGTAATTAGGACTTTTTCTGGATTAAAGTTTTCTACTAAAGACTTAATTTTGTTTTGAAATGCACTATCAATTTCATCAAAGGTCAGTTTCATCGTTTTCATCATACTCATGCAATTTGAACTCGTTTTTAAGCCAAAGTGCACTCTCGCTCAACATTTCTCTCAACCTTACAATAGAAGCGTAAGCAATAGAATCAGCAGTGGAAAGATTGTCAGTAAGAGAATATCCCTCAATCAACACATCAGAAGAGTCGTAAGTGTTTTCAATTCTCTCTACTAATTCTTGTGCACTTAAAGATAAAACAAGCTCTAATCTTTTTTCAAATGCATTAATTACATCATTATCGTCATTGTCATTTGATATTAAGTCGAAGGGTTTCATAAAAATCAGTGTCCTATAAGTGATTTGTACAAAATAGCTAGGAGAAACAAAAATGAAAATATACTCAGCAATCTTTTACACATTGGCTTTTTTCTTATTGGGAACGGTGGCAAATGCACAAGATGAACCAAAGCCTAAGAAAGAAATATCAATCAGTCTTAATTCTTCATACTATAGAAATGCCAAAGAAGTGATTGAAGGGTTTTTTAAGCAAGCCAATATAAGAAACAAATATATTGACAGTTCTTTAGATAAGGCTGAAAAGAAGAATTTTAGTTTCGTAGATTTCACTGTCGATGAAGCGGTGGAATATCTTTCTTCTAAATATAATGTCCAATTCTCTGTTGAAACTATTGGTAAGAAAAAAATCTATAATGTGGAACCAAAAAAGAAATGAAAAAATTAATAGCTCTTTTAGTTTGTTTAGTTGCTTGTTCTCCAGTTTTTGCACAGAATATCTCAGTTGATTTAAAAGATGCACCCGTAAGAACAACATTAGAGATGATGTTTAAACAAGCAGGAATCAAAAACTATGTCATTGATAATTCTGTTGCTGGTTTCGTAACAATGACTCTGGAAGATCAGCCGTTTGAAAACTCCCTTAAATTAGTAATGAGAGCTGCAACAACTCCACTATCATATACTAAAGAAAATAATGTATGGATTGTAAAGCAAAGAATCTCCACACCAACTCCTCAAACTGGTGGTCCTGATCTAATCCCTAATGTAAAAAATAATTCAAGCTGGGAAAGAATACCATTGACATTTATTGACCCTGTTGATTTGATGTCAGCATTTGGCAACATTCTTTTAATCAATCAATTTAGTAGATATACAGGTGGAATGAATGGAAGTGGTATGGGCAACTTTGGCGGTGGTAATGGTAATAGCTCTTTCGGAGGCAATGGAGGCTTTGGAATGGGCGGTGGTAATGGAATGGGCGGAGGAGCAATGGGAGGCTTTGGCGGTGGTGCATTTGGTGGAATGAATGGCGGAGTAGGCGGTTTCGGTGGGGGTCGTAATTTCTAGGTATAATTAATCTAGAGGTAATTCACAATGGGTATTTTTGATTGGCTTGGAAAGAGAGAAGTTATTGTAGCTGAAGATACAGTTGTTGCTGACTCAGTTTCACAATATGAGTTCAATATTGCAAATGATGAATTGACTGTTTTGCTTCAAGAACTAACTGCTGTTGTCTATGATAATAAAGCACTTACAGACAAAGCTTTTGAAAAACTTGATCAATTCGTTGGTATGACAAACACCAGACTTGATTTGCTTCAAAAGATGGTTGAAGAGAAGAATACTGATGATGTAGTTAATATTGCTATGCTCAACACTGCAATTGAAACTATGGCTTCTTCATTTAAGCAAGAACTTGATGATGTAATGAGTCGTCAACCTGTAATTGTTGATCCTGCTCCTGTTTCAGGTCCTCCTATGGGATGGATGAATGCTTTGCGAGACGAAGTTATTCAGCAATCCTTAATGGCTAAAGTTGAAATGAAGTCATATGTCGATGATTGCTTCACTGCTTATGATGCTAATGAAGATGCAGAATTAGAGGAAAGACTTGCTAACCTTTCTCCAATTTCCCCAGAAGAGATTGATGCTCTTTACATGGATGAAGCTGAAACCACCACTCTTGCACAAAAGACACTTAATGGTTTTAGAGCAGAAGTATATAATAAGGCTTTGGCAGATATTAAGCTTATCCCCACATCAAGAGCTACAATTGCTGCAGTGAGAGCTTTCCTTGTAAAGTTTGTAGAGACAATGAAGCCTGTCTGATGGAGAGCATTTATTTCTATCCTCAAAACTGTAATTTTTCAGACTCCGCAGGACCTGAAGTTCTTTGGATGATGACTTACAGAAAAAATGGGGCTAGTAATGAGTATTTAGTTGATTTTCTAGAGAAGAGGATAGGTATTGCTTATCCTCTTTCTTTTTGGTTAGAAAGAATTAATTGTTTTGATGCTTTTTGTTATGGAGTTGACTATCCATTTAAAAAAAATATACTTCTGTACGAAGAGGATAAGGAAACTTTAAATATTACACTTACTGCCTTAGACATAAATGCAGAAAATAATAGTTGCACTCATCCTAGAAATATAGCTTTTCCAATACTAGATGCTTTAAAATTGCCAGAAGAAGGTAGTTTACACGCAGAAAAGTTTCACACAAAATTAAATATTTATTTAGACACTATTGCAAATGATTCAAAAAAAATAAATAGATTTAAGGTTCTTTTCAATACTTTAGAACAGCTTTGTGAACATTGTGTAAAATATGAATCAAAAATAGAATGGAAAGTGATAGGTAGAGATTCTTCAAATATTTAATTAAATAGATATGTGGTACAAAATAGCTCAACAACAACCAATTGATATAGCATCTCAAAGTGGTCAATCATCTTTAGGTCCTAACACTGGCATTTATGCTAACTATGCTGAAATGCAAAAAATGAGTAAGGCATTGAAAGAAGGATCATTTGCAGAAATAGCAACTCCTTCTGGCAAAGTTTTAGTGTTACATGGTTCTAAAGGTCCAGATGGTGAGTTCTGTGGTCAAATAGCTCCAGGTCAATCTTTATGTGGAGCTGAGTTTGATGCTTGGAGATCACAAAAAGGCTATACATCAGATCAGGTATTAACATGTGAAGGTGGTCTTTTGCCAGATTCTTTACACAATGTTAAAGCTCCTATACAAATCGGTATTCCTATTGCTCCTGATCCTAACAATCCAAATGCCCCTATGTTTGCAGCCATTTCAAAAGCATAATGAGATTCAATAATTTTTATCTAGACTTAACCAAACTCTCTTCAAAATCAATTGAGCAAGATTTTGAATGTGGTTATGACTTACCTAAATTACCATATGGATTTGAAGCTTTGGAACCAGTGATTGATGCTAACACTATGAGAATACACCATGGCAAGCATCATAAAAAATATGTCGAAAAGATGAATGAAATCTTAGACAAAAAACCAAGCCTTAAAGATAACCATTTGATAGATTTACTTATGGATCCAAAGGTAGCTAAAGCTGATCAAGAGGCATTTTTAAATAATGCTGGTGGACATTTTAATCATTCTTATTTCTGGATTTCAATGTCTTCGACTACAAATCAAAAACCATCTGGAAAATTAGCAGAAGATATCAATAAACAATTTGGTAGCTATGATAATTTTAAGAAAGAGTTTATTGATGTTGGAGTTAAGCACTTTGGCTCTGGTTGGGTTTGGCTTTGCACAGATGGTAAGAAGCTTAAAGTGCAAGGTTTTAAAAATCAATCAAATCCATATATTGAAAAATGTGGTACACCATTATTAGGGTGTGATGTTTGGGAGCATGCTTATTATCTCAAATATCAAAACAACAGAGAGAAATATATCACTAATTGGTTCAAAATAATCAATTGGGAGTTTATTTCAAAACGTTATGAAGGATTAGAAAAATGAATTATATCACAAACTTCTTGACATTGCAGAATCAAATGCGTGTTTTTCATTGGCAAACACAGAAGAATCCAGGGTCTTTTGCACAACACGAAGCCTTTGGTACTGCTTACGATGAATTAGACCCATTAATTGATGATTTCATTGAGATTTATCAAGGCAAGAAAGGCAAGCTTATGGCTAATGGTACTTTCAATATTGCACTTCACAATTTAGATGAGAATCCAGAAGCATTTATTGATGAGTTTGTAGAATATCTTGTAAATATTGTTCCACAAAGATTGGATGACGCAGACACTGATTTATTAAATATTAGAGACGAAATGCTTGCTATATTGAATCAAACCAAATATAGATTGCATATGATGTAATAATGAACTTAACAAAAGAACTTGCAAACAAAGTAAGAAAAGATGAAGTTGAGAGATGGATTTTAAGAACTGCTTTTTTGTCACAATTCATTAAAAACATTAAAATGTCTAGGTTTTTAAGCCTAGACATTTTAATGTTTTTTTATGATGTTTTCTTAAATATAAATGTCATACCGCCCCATGAGCAAGGCAAACATTTAGATAAAGTTAGAGAATTGTCAGATCCAGATAGAAAGTTTAAAAGATTTTTCACTAAAGGAAGAAACTAACTCTTACAAGAACCACAACCCTTGCCTTCATTGAGTTCAGAAATATCATCATCATCAGTAGAGAATGAAGATCCACAACCACATGATTTAGTGGCTTGTGGATTATTTACTTTAAAACCCTTACCCATAGGCATGTCAACATAATCAATTACACTACCATCGACATACTTTAATTCTTTAAGAGTGGTGAGAATCTTTATTCCATTACTTTCATGGACAACTTCATCAATACCAATATCATCTAGTTCTGTAAGCCCTAAAGCATATTGTAATCCAGAACAACCGCCACCAGTTATTCGCAACTCAAGATATACATTTTCCATTTCTTGAGCATCGATAGTGTCTAGGATAATTTCAGCAGCCGTTTCAGTTATAGTAATCATTTTTTCTCTCATGTGTTAAATTAATTTTTACATACTTAGATGTGGATTGATCAAGTTTAAATCTTTGTGCTTGATCATTTCTTAATTTAAAGAAATATTCATCATAGCCGCCTCGCCAATTATATGATTTCTTTTTTGGGGCAACGGCAATATCTTTCAACATAGTTATATAAAAAGCACTTGCATATTCTTTGTCAAGGTCATCCATATTTACTGAAATACAAAAACCTTTTTTGCCTTCATTATGTAAACTCTCAAGATTATTTTTTAAAGTTATGTTGACTTCTGGAAAAGCTCCAATCATGTTTTTTGGATGGTCTCTTTCATTTCTAGCTTCAACTTCAACAAGATACTCTTGGCCAGTGCTCTTTTCTGTCATAATAATATCTCCAAATTGAAATGTTTCAACAATTCTGTAAGAAAACCTAGATTCGGGATATTTTAGTTTTAAAGACCTTAGTGCCAATTGTTTTGCAGGCAAATCGTATAATCTAAGAGCTTCTTTATTTATTTTAGCCCTGCCATTTTTGTTGAGTTCTATGTCCATAATTAACCTCAATAACATACTTATTGTGTTCTTGATACTCAGTATTGTTTCTACCTAAGTAAGACTTAAGTCTATCATTATTGCCTAAGGAAATGCAAATGAAATGCTTAAAATTATTTCTTAGATATTTAGAAGTGAGATAAGCTTCATCGGATATAAAAACAATAGGTAGCTTACTTACAAAACAAGATTTCCTAAGCATTGTAGTTTTGGAGTTTAGAGCTTCATAAGCTGAATGAAAATATTCCATACCAAATGATGCTTGAGTTACACCCTTGCCTTTGTTAAAAAATAAAGAAAACAATGCTACTTGAAAAGGCACTCCATAACCAAAGTACCAATCTTCATCTTGATACTTATCAAATATTGCATGGAGCTGTTGGTAATAATCATATTTCAATGCATCTTTTAAGTATTGCACTGGAACTGTGTAGAACTTGCCAATAAAGTCTAGATGATTTTCTATCCTGAATTGATTATTTTCTATAATGCTTTCCCAATTTTCAAGAGCATCTATAGCTTTTGCTAATGGTGCTTTCCAATCAACTAGAACCATTGTTTTTTTGTTCATGGTTCTTCTGAATGCTAAAGCTGGTTCAAACTCTTTATTGCAAAAACTAACTGTAGGCACTGAAAATCTATTACAAAAATAAATTGAATTGTTGGGAAGAGTAATTACTAGCTTTGCTTTTCTTAAAAGATAACCAATTGCTTCAGCTGTGGAAAACTTATTTCTTAGATCCAAAAAATTATTGTGCTTTACATCAATCTTGCTATTTGTTTGTCCAATTAAAACAATTTGATCATCTGGATATAGTTCAAGAGTTTTCTTAAATATATCGTCCCAATAAGGATAAAAGTTTTCAGGAGGTGTGGAATGCAAACTTACTGGTTGAAACAATATAAAGTCTTTCAACCCATATTCTTCTTCAATCTTGTTTGCTTCATCAATTGCTTTTTGTGAGAAATTAAAATCATCATATAATTCTAATTCGTCCCCACCGCCAAATGCTAATTGAAGATTTATATATTTTCTGTGGTCTCCAAGATTGAATGATTTGATAAAGTTTTCTAAAACTTTATCTGCATCTTGTCTTATAGATAGAAGATAAAAGAAAAGCCAATATCCATCATCTTTTGGTGAATAATGGATATGCTCAACTTCATCTATATAATCTTGTGCTAATAAAAAATCTACAATTTCAGGAAAGGAGCCTACATAGATAATTTTTCTGATGTTCTTCTTTTTAGCATTGGACATGGAGACGATTGCATCTCCCCATCCGCATCCAAAAAGACCCCACTCATCCATTTTGTATTTCTAATTTTGTTGCATGAATTACAGGTCTAACGAGTGTCAAGTTTAAGGCATCATCTCTTAAAACTTCTCCAGTCAAATCAGTTTCAGGCTCTACGGAATCAGTGTGGACAATCAACTTAAAACCAGCATCTTTGATAAGTTTTTGATAAAGATAAAGAAGGGATGCAGCTTTACTCTCAACTACAAAGAATGACTTCAAATGAGAAGATAACCATTCTTGACCGTTGATTCCATCACTCTTTGTAACAACCCAGTTTTCAGGATGTAAAAGGGCTAAATCATACCTAGTTTCCATAGATTTGATAGATTGAGTAGTTGCCTCATCATTAGTAGCCTTTATTACAATTTCCCCATTATAGAAGCTTACAATTGTTTTGATATTAGATAAGGGCTCGATAATTGAATGATGGTAAGTGGACAAAGCTGCATCCAAGATACTTTGAGCTTCTTCTAACTTACTCTCTTCTAACAAATCAAGAAGCTTGTAGTGATTATCCAATGTTTCAGCTAATGACTTAATGTATTGTTCTACTTCTAACTCTGATATACAAATTAAGGATGTGTCAGAAGAATTGATTAACTTAGGTTCTACTACATTAAACTTGTATTCAGACTCGATTTGGATTCTAAAATAACCCCAAGCTGCATGATCAATATTTAGGAATAGTTCATGGTGCAGATTACCATTTTCTGCAAAAAGATCTGTAGGGACAATTTGGAATGGATTATGAGCATTAGTATCACAAAGACCTAATTCAAGAGTTAAGTTAGCTAATCTTTGAGCAATGAGAACTAGATTTTTATTATCGTCAATCCAAGAATAAATACCAGCTGTCAGTGCTCTTTCGGTATCTTGAGTATGATTGTTCTTCTTTTTAAAGCTTGCGCCATTTCCAATATTATTCATAATACTGAATTATACACGCTAACCTAAAAAGAAATGGTACCCTTCAACTCAGCTAAAGTATTATTTTTTGCTTGACCTATGAGTGGTTGATTATTGAATGCATTGACAGTAAAAGATAATTTTGCAAAAGGACCATTCAATCCATAACTTAAATCAACACTTTGGTTAATGCTTTGTGTGAGAAAGTCTTTATTATTGGTGAACTTTAATCCAGCATTACCACCGAATACTTTAGTGCTATATTGTCCAGAAACTTTATGCTCTTCTGATCTTGACAAATCTCCGTTAAGATTTGCTGATTTGACATTAAAGCTAAGGTTAGGTAACTTCTTTGGCTTCACATCAATATCTGTCTTAAAAATATTGTCCGACTTGTAATAATTGAATGGATTTGCAAGTTGTGGAGTTTGAGCAAAAGCCGATGCACCAAATGACAATAATACTAAACTAAAAAACCATTTATTCATCTTTTTCCTCACTTTTTAGAGCACCATCAATCCAATAAAGTTTCTGATAAAATTGATTTTCATCAAAACTTATATTATCATACTCTTTTAATTTTAGTTCTGTAAGCTGAGATAAACCTTCATTAATCAAGATTTCTATAGCCCATTTTTCTGTAATGTTAGCCTTATCAGAATTCATAAATCTATCCATCTGGCAACAATGACCAGGAATAGAAGAATAAAGATATCTGCTATTCTGTTTCAAATTAATAAACATATTATGGTCTAGAGTTTTTGGATATTCTCTTAAAATATTAATGTCTTCGCATAAAGTTTTGTATCTGAAACCAAATGTCATACAAGTAGATATTGTGTTTTTCCAATGTGTGTAAAAAGATCTTCTAATTTTAACTGTTTCACCAAATCGATATAAGTTTGAATATTTGTCTGGGTGATCATATAGTGTAACATAATCTGCAAATGTCAAGCCGTCTTTGATAATTTCTGGTGCATTTTTCTGGTGTAAATAATCATCTTCAGAACAATAAATAATTTCAAGAGGATCAAGTTTCATCTCTAGTATTTTTTCATATAAAGCTACTTGAGAATGATATAAGCCATAAGTTCCAGAGTGCATTTCCAAGTCTAAAGATAAAAGATAGTCTAACGTCTCTTCATCACAATTATCAGCAAAAATAAATATTCTTTCGTTTTTGAATACTTCTAAAAAATTATGCAAGCAAACCATTTTTGTAGCAAATGGAACTTTTAGTTGTGGACGATTTTTGTTGGTGGAAATTAAATAAGTAGCTAACATACTTACTTTATAAAATGAAAAAACCCTGGAATGAGACTAATTCCAGGGTGTGTAGCTTCGTGACACTGTAAAATATCCGCATCATATACTCTAAGTGTTTGTCCACATTTATGTCAAGCTACGCAGTGTCCTTTTATACTGGCGGCTGTCCAGTTTAACATTAGCTTCTATTGAGAGTGAATAATTTGGAATATGCGTTCGCAAACTATTCATTTAAGAGAATATAATCTAAATTATGCAAACCTTCTCTCAACATTCACTGCTTACTGCTAATGCAAGACACGTCTAATTTTATGGGCAGTTGGTATTTGTAACTTATGCTTTTGTTACTTTAATTACTCCAAACCAACATCAACGCTTTTGTGCGGTGCTCTAAATTGAGCTATGCCCTTCTCTACCGAAGTGGGCGCATCTTGTTAGTTTTTTACTCAAAAACTAACCCACTTCATGTCTTTCATCTCCACGAAGATTACTTGACCGATTTTCAAGATTAATCCGGTATACAAACTCCGTTTTACCTTTCAATCTGCTACAAAGCCCTTAACCGTGATTCTCGGACCCTGTAACTACCCTTTGTTTCTTAGGTATCGATGTTTGCTAGAACTAATAAGATTGCTGCCTTATAGTTCTCATCTTACTCCATATTTCCAGGCTTCGGACCTGAAACTCACAGAAACTAGGCTTGCTTAACTGACCATTTTCATGGCGGGAGTAGTAGAGAATTACTTTATCCCTTTGATTATCTAACGATGTTAAGCCACCGCAAACCAAAATTGAAATTGCTTTCAATTACTTTTTACAACAAATTATTAAGAATCACCTACAAGAAGAAAGAGTTTTTCTTCATAACCTTCCAATCTCTATAATTGTTCTTATTCTCTTCTTGCCCTCGGATAAAAGATTCTGTCCAAGGTAAAAACTTAGAACTCTTAGACGAACCAAAATTATAATTATATTTCTCTTCGTCTAACAATCTATTTAAATAATTATCACCTTGTGGCTCTAACCATTTCTTTTTGTAATGAGGAAATCCACCATATTGCCAAGTGCTTTTTTCCCAAGTGTAATAGGATTCTTGATTAGTATACACAGCGATATTATTTTCACAGCATCGCCAAAACATATCAACTTCTTCCCATCCACCATTTAAAAATCTCTCATCATATGGACCCAGTTTTCTAATTACATCTAAATTAATGCCATGGAAAGTCATATCAAACATTCCAGCAATTCCATATCCAGATTTTAATAAAGAAATAGTTTTAATTATTTGCTCTCTGTTTGGTCTGTTTTTATGGGAGATGTAAAAGAAGATGTCAGATTCACATTGCTCCATACATTCATTTACAATTTTAGCCCATGAAGGATAATTGGCACCATCAAACTTCTTGCACTCAAAACCCTGATTCGCCAAATGTTCTACAACAATGTTCTGCTGCTCATAATTATTAGCTGGGCAAAACAAATCAAACTTTACACCCATCAATTCATTAGCCATTTTGTAAATCCTTAATATTAAAAAACGGTACGTTCATGTCTGTAAAAACCTTATTGTTTTTCAAGATCTCGTCATAAAAGTTCCAAGCAAAAACAACAATTGCTTTAGGAACAATCTTTTCAGCCAATTCTTTACTGGTGATTTTAACTTTGATACCTGGAACAATCTTTTCAAACTTCAATGGATTGTCTTCTATAATAAATGACAAATAATTATGATCAATGCCAAAATAATTTAATAGTGTAGTGGCTTTAGCTGGCGAACCATAACCTACAACTTTGCCATATTTTGCTTGTAATTCATCAAAAGCAGCTACAGTGTTTCTTTTGCACTTCTGAATGTTTTTTCCAAATCTTTCATATGCTTCAAAAGTAGTTAATCCATGGCAATTTTCAAGCTCTAAAAAATGATACAAAGAATCACTTTTAACTTCTTTTCTTGAAATATGAACTCTGATAGAACCACCATGAGTGTTAAAACGTTCAACCTTTTGCACATAGTATCCATTACGTTTAACAAAATTATTCATAGACGTAACTGACCAATAATTAAAATGCTCATGGTAGATATTGTCAAAAGTCAAGTCGTGCATTGTTTTAAGAAGCCACTGATTTTCAACAATAAAGACCCCATCTTCTTTTAACATTTCAAAAGCACTGTCAAGAATTAGTTTCAAATTATCTGCATGGGCAAAAACATTGAAGGCAGTGACAACATCTGCTTTACCAAAATTACTTAAAACATACCCTACTGCTTCTTGGTCGCAATATCCATTATATGTGTGTAAGCCTTTTTCATTTGCTAAGGCAGAGATATTTTTAGCAGGTTCAATTCCACAGATTTTTACATTTTTATCTTGTACTGGTGAAAGAAAAACACCATCATTAGAACCAATCTCAACCACTAAACTGTCTGAATTAAGCTTGTATTCTTCAACGATTTTAGTAGCTGCATATTTGAAGTGAAGTCTCATCTGTTCAGTTGTAGATGAAACATACAAATAATTATCAAACATAACTTTAGAATCTACACTGTATGAAAGTTGACAATTATGACAGTCTTCACAATACATAAGTTCTAAGGGAAAAGATTTCTCTGTTTCAATGAAAGAATCTAAAAGGTTATTAGCTAAAGGGATAATTCCAAAATCAATGACAGACTTTAGATTAGTTCCTTCGCAACATCTGCAATCTTTTTTAAACATTCTTTGCCTCTAATAGTTTGTTATATGTAAGAGTTATACCATCGACTAAGCCAATAAAAGGTAAATTACTTCTTACTATTTTGTCGCCATTACCAATATAAGGCAAATCTTGATTATTGTTTTCTATATTAATATCAACATAATGCTCACCCAAACTGTTGATAATATTTGCAATTTCACTAAGATAATATTTTCTAGAGTAACACAAATCTAATTCAAAAGTTAAGGTTTTATCACTGTCAATATAATGCTTGAGTAAAGTGACAAAATCATCCATAAAGAAAAAATCAACTTTGCGATCTTTAAATATAGTCAATGGTTGTTTGTTAATATATCTCTTTATGTTATTTTTAATCATTCTGGTATCTGGTTCATCGTGATTAAAAATATTGTAAATGATGAAATTTTTAAACTTGTTTGAATCTCTGCCAACTTTAGTAATTATGTTTTTACTTAATCCATATGGGTCTATTGGGAAAGAATGATGAAGAAATCTCGTATCATCTATCGGGTATCTTCTGTCAAATTGCGCCCCAGAAGAGAGATTGATAATTTGCTTAAAACTATATTGACAATTCATAAGATTGTAAAACATTGCTACATTCTTATAAACCCATTCTGGATCGTCTTTTTGAGTTCTGTACCCGCCATATGTAGCTGTGTGAATGACTGTATCAAAAACCTTATCTTGAAAAAACTCTTTAACTTTTTCAGAATCTAACAAATCAAGTTTTTCTCTTGTCAAAACTGTTAAATCATATTCAGATAAAAAGGGAATGGTATTTCTTGCAATATATCCATTCCCTCCTGTAATTAGAACTCTTTTAGTTACCATACAAAAACCTTTTTGTAATAATTAACAATATGACTAATTTCTTCATCAAAAATTGCTTCAGGCTTCCAACCTAACGCTCTAATTTTATCATCATTAATTCCATACCTTACATCTTGTCCAGCTCTTGATATTTCAAAGTTTAAATACTTTTCGTAATCATCAATTTGCTCTCCAAAATAAGAATTAATAATTTTCTTTACTGTATCAATGTTGCTTTGTTCAAATCCTCCAGCAACATTAAAGATTTCATTTTCAACACCAGAATCAATAACAGACAGAACAGCCCTAGCAGTGTCTTTAGCATGTAACCAGTTTCTGATGGGTAGACCGTGATTATGCAAAGGTATTTGACGATTTAAAGTGAGATATTTACATGATTTAGGAATTAATTTTTCAACATACTGACCAATTCCATAGTTGTTTGTAGGGCGGATAATGTTGTAAGGAATGTTGTAAGTTCTTCCCCATGCCAAAATTAATTGATCTGCAGCAGCTTTTGTAGCAGAATATGGATTACTTGGTTTTAGTAAATCTGTTTCGATATGCTCACCAGATTTAATATCACCATAAACTTCATCTGTACTGAAATGAATCAAAGTTGGAAAAACTTGACTTTCCTTACAATATGATCTCAATAACTCAACAAGATGATAAACACCAGAAATGTTTGATTGAAAAAATACATCACTTTTCCTTATTGAATTATCTACATGAGTTTCAGCAGCTGTATTAATAATATAATCACAATCAACCAATCTGTCTATCTCATGGATATCCTTATTTTCAAACTTAAAATTATCAAATTGATTGAAATAATCTAGTTTTTTTAAGTTTGAAGCATAGGTGCATTTATCAATTCCATAAACATACCAACCTCTTTCAAGGCATAGAGTGGTTACGTAAGAACCAATAAAACCTAAGCAACCAGTGATATAAACAATTTTCATAAGTTAACTCTATCAATTGTTGGGAATTTTCTTAGTAGTGTATCATCTAAAACTTGAGGTAAATCTAGGTCTGGCAAAACATAGTTCAACCCATATTTATCAACTTTTTGCCTATATAAGAAAAAGAAAGAGTTCTCTTGTGAAGAAATATGCATTTTCTTAGATAGGAAATGAACTGCATGTTTCCCCATAACTTTAGAGAAATTGAAAGTAACTGGGTGCATATTCTTTCTGAAAAACGGTTGAGGGTGGAAAGCAAATGTTTGTTTTAAAGCAATGATAAAAGATTTCAGATATTTCTTAGGGAACATGAATATAGAACAATCAGTAAAGTTTAATGGAATGCATTCAGTTACACTATAATTGCCTTCTTTAAAACATACATTAAACTTTTCAAACTTCAAATCCCAATCAACAATCTTGCTTCTAAATAAAATGTCAAATCTGGTGGCGACAATAAAATCAACATCTTCATCAAGCAGCATTTCCATACTTTTGATATAGGTGGTAATTTCTGCAGAGCCACCATAAGGCAAGAGCTGATATTTATGGGGATTGTATGCTTCAACCACTTCTTTGGCATTGAACATATCGTAAGTGGTCATATAAAGCTTTGTTTCATATCTTTCAGAAAAAGGCCCAATCAACTTTTCTTGTATATTATCGAAACAGTTTTTAAAGTTTCTAGGTATATCAAACCCAGATGTATCGTCAACTTTACCATTTGCGATACCAGTAAGGACTATTGCTACTTTCATTAAAAAACCTCAGATATATTATAACATAACTGAGGTTTTTTATTTAATTTCTTACTTCTTTAGGAATATATGCTCTTACTATAGATTCTGACCACTTTCTGCCAGCTTCGCCACCATAAAGTTGCCACTCCCAATATGAAGCAACTTTTTTACTGTCTGAATGCCTGTATCTATACTTCACTGTATATTTATGAATCTCTAAGACTAATGAGAGGGGAATACTGGATCTGTTTTTAAGAGATCTGGCAATTTCAAACATATCAGAATTGCCAAAGTTAACATCAGAATTGTGTCTATTGTCGTAAGCTTTTTCCGCCATTTTAGCAACATCGTTTGGCACTGGGATACTGCTTTTCAATATTTCAGAAGAACTTGCAATTTTGATCCAAGTGTCATGTATTTGCTGGTCGTTAAGTAAGAAATCCATATTAAGGTTTTCTACAAATTAAAGCAAAAAACCTCACATGTATAAGGTTTTTTATATCACATCTTAGAAAAATATAAATAATAAGCTTACGGAGCAACATTATGATTGATAGATTAGTAAAAATTGCAAATATGTTAGATGAGAAAGGCATGTATGATGAAGCTGACATCCTCACCGACACAACAAAGAAATTACTTCCAGATGACTTTGAATCTGTAGAATTATCCAAAGCCAATTTAGCTGAAGCTGTTGCAAATCAAGTGATGGATTATTTTACTCAAACTTCCAATGCTGATTTCTTAAAACAATATCGTGGACAAATGGAAGAAGTTGCCTCCGAATGTTACAAAATGATTGATCTTAGCATGGACATGGAAAGCAATATTGACAGATGTATCTCCTTATTTGAAAAAAAGTTTAGAGGAATGATGGAGAAAGTTAGCAGTGTCAAAATTGTAAGAGTTGCTGGTTTCGTAAAAGAAGAAGAGCACCACGAAGAAGAAGATCATCACGAAGAGAATGGCGAGCCTGATTTTGAGTATGACATGGCTAAAAATGAATTGTCTACTGCTATGGATGCTATTGAAGATTTACTTTCTATTCTTGGTGAGGATACAGAGGGTGAACTTCCTGCGTGGGTTCAATCTAAAATTACTAAGGGTGTAGATTATTTAGATTCTGTTGCTGATTATATGAAAGGCGAAAATCAAAAAACTGCATCCACTAAGAAGAAGAAAAACCCAAAATTAAATAAGCCTTTCCGTACTCCAGGTGGTCCAAAAAAGTTCTCTGTTTATGTAAAGAATGATAAGGGAAACATCGTAAAAGTTAATTTTGGCGATCCTAACATGAAAATAAAATCTAATATTCCTGGAAGAAGAAAGAACTTTAGAGCAAGACATAACTGCGAAAATCCTGGACCTAAAACTAAAGCGAGATACTGGAGCTGCAGACAATGGTCCAATAGTGCATCAAATATTTAAATGTGGTACAGAGAGTCAGGAAAAGTAAAATATTATTCTTTCAATGGTAAATTAAAACCATTGAAAGAACATTTACAAGATATATTTCCTAATGCTAATTCTGTTGATATTTTTTATATGGCAGACAGAGTTAGAAGAAGGGCAATTAATGATGATGATGTTTC
>Ga0208133_1000014_pt1 | contig 78269 bp, 71 predicted proteins | sample ColrivemetaGS535_FD_187595 | JGI IMG/M metagenome (GOLD analysis project Ga0208133, IMG submission 187595) | Estuarine microbial communities from the Columbia River estuary, USA - metaG S.535 (SPAdes) (version 2) | ecosystem: Environmental > Aquatic > Marine > Intertidal zone > Estuary | place... | reverse complement strand
ATGTCTGCAATACTCTCAAGAGCAATTGATAAATTATTTAGCGAATCTAATAACTTCTTATCCATTTAAAAATATAAATTTTACAATGTATATATAAAATATGATTATCACTCTTAATATATAAAAGAGTAAGGGAACTATTAAATATGAAAATAAAAAGAATAATTAAGTATTATTTATTTAACGAATCAGTAAAAGAGATGGAACTAAATAAGATTTTAGATAAGGTTTCCAATAGGAAGTCACTAACTACTAGAGAAAGAAATTTCTTAGAGTTATATAAAACAACCAGAGAAGAAGATATGAAAGACTTTTTATATATTTCTAAAAACTCAGCTTTTAAAAAAATTAGCGAACTATTGGAAATAGGTAAGAAAGTTATATGTGATTTACACGACAGAAATGGTAAAATAGGCCTTGATATAACTGGAATAGAAAATAACTTTGAAGAAGATACTTGTATAATTACTATGAAAGGTGATGAAAAACATCAGTTACATGATAAGTTCCTTTATAATTTAATATATAGTATTAAGAAAGATCAATATTCTCTACAAGAACAAGATGAATATTTTGAAAAAATAGAATCTAAAAATGAAGATTAAAAAATTTAATCAATTTATCAGTGAAGAAGTATCTGGTACTGAATTAGTTGGACCAGTTGGACCGGCTTATGGTGAAACTAGATTACAAAATAAAACTGTAACATTTCACGATACTAATGTAGTTTTATCTGAGATAGATAATAAATTCTATACAATTGATGAGTATAATAATATTTATAGTGAGTATCTAAAAGTTGGTGGTATTCCTTTACCAGATGGTTTTAATAGAGAAAACTTAGACAAAGTTCTTACTTTTTTAAAGTAATTGTAATAGTTGCTGATTTTGAACCATATCTATCTTCTGTAATTTCCTTTTCAACATTAAATTTAGAAAAATCTATACCTCTGAAAAGACCATTCCACTTTCTATCTGTATATTCAGCTGATCCAAAACTACCACCACAAGTAACAACAATTTTTAATTCATCTTTATTAAATCTTTTAACCATACCATTACTAAAATCACTTTTAGAAGCATTCGTTCTAACAGACATTTCATTGTAAAGCTTTTGAATTGTAAACAAATCACCTTCAACTTTAGCTTTTTGTATAAAAGTAACTACTATACCATGTCTCCAATTTGTATTAATAGAAACTCTAGAACTTTCTAAACGATTTTTAAGAGCTATCAATTCATCTAAGAAATCCCAAAATTTCTCATCAATAATTTGTTCTGTATACCCACCGGCAGGACCTAAGTTAAATGAGTTTCTAAATTGAATATTCAAGGATTTATAACCAGAAAACTCACCATCGGTAATAACTCTAGGAGTGGTAATTGAATATTCAATTCCTAAGTCAGTCATAGGAATAAGTAATTCATCTAATTCTTCTTTAGATAAATCAGTTACATCTTCAGTTGATTCATTTAGATAATTAACAAAATTTTCAAAGTATTTTAATCTCATTACTTATTCTTTAATTTTCTATCTAAGATTTTAGCGATGTGATCTCCAATAAAGAAATGGACATTTTTGATTGTATCAGATTCAAATGTTTCAATCTCATCCATAAATTTGAACTGAAATTTATAAATATCAACATTATCTTCTTTATCATCGCTTTTTTTGTCTATTTTATGAATAGACATCTCCATATGATAGTTATTATTAATGTTAATTTTGAAATCAAAGGTAACTTTATCACAAGGTGTTGTTTTGAATTTAGGCTCATACTCAACATCAAAGATTGAATAGTCAGTGATTTTTGATCTTCTCATATAATAGTTTAAGAACATCGCGGGAGCTTCAATAAAGTCAGAAAGAATTTGTAAATCTTCACCAAAGCTTTTTGATTCAATTATATCTTCTATCTTTTTCTTCATATCAACAATATTTGTAAATTCCATTTTATGGTAGATACAATTGATATCATATAAATAAATGAATGAATTATCAATAATATTTCTTTTGTCTAAATCTGTTTTAAAGATAAACTTAGTATGTATAATAGAAGTATCTTGTGTTGATAATCCGTGAATTGAAATTACTAGTTTATAAAACTTTTCATCTAAAGACATTTCATACACAGACTCAACGGTATTAACAACACCTTCTTCTACTTCAAATATATCTTTGAAAGCTTGTTCTATTTCTGATATTTTAATTTCCATATTATTTAAATTGATTATCGTAAACTTTTCTCTTTAGTTCCATTATTTTACCAATGTAACCATTTCTTCTTAATAACTTAAAAACTAAATTACCAACTGAATACTCACCACTTTCAGATTCTAAACCACTTTGTCTATAATTTTTTATCTTTTTCCAAACTTTAGATATCTTTTCATCAAAAGCATCATACTTATCTTCTTCTGATTCTTCTTCAATATCATCAACTGCCATCATAATAGTTTTAGCCTTTTCAGATATGAGTTTTTCATCTGGTTCAAAATCGGCTCTTTCTGGTCTTTTAATCCATCTATTATTTAATAGTGAGAAAACACCACCCATTCTACCACCAGCAATAGCTTTATCTAAATCAGCATTATCTTGAATAGCTATCTCAACTTCGTAGTTTTTAATTTTGATATCGTGTTGTGCATTCCAAACTTTTTTAGCATAGTCACAAGCTTTCTCAACTAATTCAAAATTATCATCAACATCATCAAAGTCAATAATAACATGTAAATCATAATCCGAATATTTTTCAGACCAGTTATAATTACACAAAGAACCAGCAAGAACGATATCAACAACATCAGAAGACAATTCAACTTTTTCATAGAAATCTTGAGCAATTGTAAGTAATTGAACTCTAATTTCATCTTCTAATTTAAAATCATCCCATAACTTAGGATTCAATTCATCTTTAAGATAAAAAGACTCAATAGGTTCTAAATCTTTCTGATTGAATTCAAAATATTTTATAAGCTTCATATCTTATATATTAAATTCTATCAACACTTTTTAATCACTTACTATTAACTTTATTAAAATATTTCATATAATTGATAAGTAAAAATATAAATATAACTATGCAAAGTAAATTAAAGATATTATTCCTCGCTCCACATTTATCAACAGGAGGAATGCCAGCTTTCCTATTGAAAAGAATTGAAAATATAATAAAACAAGAAGAATTAGAATTATTTGTAGTAGAATATACAAACTTCAGTGACGAATATGTAGTTCAGAAAAACAAAATTAAAGAACTAATTAAACCTGAGAACTTTTTTACTTTAGGTGAAGATAAGTATAGTTTAATGGAGATTATTAAAAGTAATAACATTGATATAGTTCACTCTGATGAGATTTTAGAAGGATTTGGTCAAGTAGTACCAGATTCACTATTAAATGATTTATATGATAATAGTAGAACTTGGAAGATAGTTGAAACTTGTCATAATGTTTGGTTTAATCCAAACACATCTAAGAGATTTAATCCTGATGGTTATGCTTTTTGCACACCTTGGCACAAAATGTCTACTTTTTCTCAAATGCCTTCATATAGTGAAGTAATGGAACATCCTATTGAAAATAAAGTACCTACTTTAGAAGAGAAATCACAGGCTAAAGAAATTCTAGGACTAGACCCAAACAAAAAACACATTATAAATGTAGGATTATGGACATCCGGTAAAAATCAAAAAGAAGGTGTTGAATTAGCAAAACAATTAGAACAATCTAATCCAGAAATTCAATTTCATTTTATAGGAAATCAAGCAATAAACTTTGCGGAATATTGGGGACCTATAATGAGTAATATACCATCAAATGTTACTGTTTGGGGAGAAAGACATGATACAGATTTATTTATGAGAGCTGCTGATGTTTTTATGTTTAATTCAACTTGGGAATGTAATCCATTAGTTGTAAGAGAAGCTATATCACACGGTCTTAAAATAATATCAAGAAATTTACCACAATATATGGATATGTTTACACCATATATCACACAAATTAATGATGATATAGTTACTACTAAAAATAAACTTCTTTCCCTATTAGATTCGGAATCAACATATGAAGTTATAGACGGGTCTTCTGAATTTGAGAATCAACATATTCAGTTTTACAAAAATGTTAAAAATCTTCCTATTACGAGTCAAACTAAATTTATACCAAAACCAGAAATAATACAATACTTTGTTAATAATCCATTTTTAGAAATAAAAGGCGAAAGTAATAGTAAATTCAAAGTTGAGTTTTATGATGAATCAGGTAGATGTCATTATTCAGAAGAATTATCATCAAATCATTGGATAAGATTGAATAGAGAATATTTTACTAAGTGGAATACAAAGATATGGGAAAGTGGAAAGCTTATATATGACAACACTCTAGACTTGAAAGGTAAAAAAGTATTTATAACTTTAGAAAGTAGTTCATTAGGAGATACTTTAGCTTGGGTTCCTTATATAAGAGAGTTCAAAGATAAACACAAATGTCATTTAGTTGTTTCTACATTTATGAATAATTTATTTAGAGACACTTATCCCGACATTGAATTTGTAGAACCAGGAACAGGTGTTTCTGGATTATACGCAATGTATAAATTAGGTTGGTTTTACAAAGATGGTGAGTTTAATTTATCTAGAAACCCAAATGATTTCAGAATAATGCCTTTGCAAAAAACAGCTTCTGACATCTTAGGACTTGAATATAAAGAAACAAGAGCTTTACTTAAATTTCCAAATGGTAAAAGAGAGAAAAAAGTTGGTATTGGAATACACTCAACTGCTCAAGCAAAATACTGGAATAACCCAACTGGTTGGCAAGAAGTTGTTGATTATCTAAAATTAAAAGGATATGATGTTGTTTTATATTCAAGAGAAAATGACGGATATATGGGTAATAATCATCCAGTAGGAATAAGAAAGTTTGAAAGCGATGGTACAATAGAATCTGTTATAAACGATATGGCTACTTGTGAGTTCTTTGTTGGCTTAGGATCAGGTTTAAGTTGGTTATCGTGGTCAATTGGCTTACCAACAGTTTTAATATCTGGATTTAGTCAGGAATATAGTGAAACAACAACAGATACATATAGAGTTATAAATAAAAGTGTTTGTCATGGATGTTTTAACTCACATAGATTAGACAGTGGTGATTGGAATTGGTGTCCAATATATAAAAACACTGAAAGACAATTTGAGTGTACTAAAGAAATAACTTCTCAAATGGTTATTGAAAAAATAAATGAAGTTATAAATGTTTAAGATTTTAGTAATAGGGGAAAAGTGTATAGATAGATTTATGTATTGTGATGTTTCTAGGTTTAGCCCAGAAGCACCAGTACCTGTTTTGAATCCTATAGAAATAGTTGAAAATGATGGAATGGCTGGTAATGTTGTTAGAAACATTTTAGCTATGAAAAGTGATAGTTTAGTAGCTCATTGGTATCAAGATGAAATTATAACTAAAACTAGATTTGTTGAAAAGAAAAGTAATCATATGTTTCTTAGATTAGATGATGGTGAATCAAATATATCTAAAGTAGAATTAATTGGTGAGAGAGTGGAGGAATTAGGTCATTTTAATATTGTTATTGTAAGTGATTATGATAAAGGATTTATGACTAATGATGATTTACTAATAATAGGTAAAAACTCAAAGATATCTATATTAGATTCTAAGAGAAAATTAAGTAAAGAGATAGTCAATAGTTTTACTTTTGTGAAATTGAATGAGAAAGAGTCTTTACATAATTCTGATTTATTGGAGTGTAAAAATATATTAGTTACTTTAGGAAGTAAGGGAACTAAATTCAATGATGAAGTTTATCCTAGTCCGAATCCACAAGAAACTATAGATGTTAGTGGAGCTGGAGATACATTTACATCAGCATTTATCTTAAAGTATTTAGAAACTGGTGATATTAAGACTTCTATTATTTATGCCAATGAAATGGCTTCAATAGTTGTTTCTAAAAGAGGTGTAGCTACACCATAGTTTATCATCAACATCTCGAAATCATCACTACAAGACCACTTGGATCCACTAAGGAAGGAGAACCTTCTGGACTAGCACCACCACCAATATTACTAGTATCGTCCGACCACCACCAACCAGGGCCTATAGGAATTGTAAATGCCTTATCTTTAAATAAAGAGAAACTACCATCACCATTATCCTTAACAAAAACTCGTAAAGGGGTTCCACCAGCACCAAACATACAAGCAGTACCAGGATCCGGATACCCAGAAGCACCACTAGAATCTCCATAAACACTCATCTCAGGAGAAGGGGGAGGAGGCGTTGATAGAGTAGTCACTTTTCCACCTATAGTAATAGATGATCTACCAACTAAACTTAATCCACTCAATTTACTAGTAGATGTTATTTCTTTTCCATTATAATATGTAGGCATCTATAATCTATGTTTTTATAATTATGAGTGTGATTATTTAACCACACTCATAATTTATTTTTTTACAATATATAATCTGTACTTGGGTCGAATCTTATAACATGATAGGTAGATCCACTTATACTAACAAGTTGAGTTACAAGATAACCAATACATCTATAGTAATGATTACCCGGTGTACCACCCCATCTATTGGCGTTAGACACAGCACCAACAGTCAAAGTAAGATATAGAGGTTCACCATCAGTACCACCACCACCACCAAGGTCGACAACGCTAGCAGGAAGAGAGACAAAACCTTTAAGTAGGAAATCACCAAAAGCACCACCATTAACATCTTCAAGAGCGACTCCTAACATAAATGTACTCTGAATAATATTAATATCAGTCGCTTTAAATCCAAAACTAGTAGCATTATAACTCCAATAACAAACTTCACCACGGGTAATTGTAGGACCACCTATATTTTCAGCATAGATTACTTCTCCAGTAAAACGTGGAACGCCTGGATATTTACTTGAAGCTGTAAAAAGAGTACTATTAATATTACTTGTAATACCACCGAGAGGTGTAGTAGCTATAGTACCAGCAGGCACTTGTTGGTATAATGTTTCACCATCAAATCGTAAATCAGACTCACCATCTAAATTACTAGCTGTACCGGTCATTGTAACAATATAATTATTAGTATTGTTATTTAATGTAGTACCACCACCAGCTGGAGAAGTACCTGATGTACCAGCAGATCCACTAGATCCTGAAGATCCCGAAGATCCAGAACTACCTGAAGATCCTGATGATCCAGCTTTACCTGATGTACCACTTGATCCTGATGATCCCGAAGAACCACTTGATCCGGATGATCCACTTGATCCGGTGAATGATGATATTGTGATCCAGGTAGCACCATTATACTGATACACACGATTTGCTGCTGTATCAATGTAAAGGTCATTAACAGCAAATGGTCCTGGGTATGGACCTGGAGGAGGAACAGATCCAACATATAATTGTTGCCTACCGCTTAAACCACTTGTACCTGAAGAGCCACTTGATCCTGAAGAACCACTTGATCCCGATGATCCACTTGATCCGGAAGATCCTGAACTACCTGATGTACCACTTGATCCTGAAGATCCCGAAGAACCACTTGATCCACTTGATCCTGAGGTACCACTTGATCCTGATGATCCAGATCTACCTGATGTACCACTTGAACCCGAAGATCCAGAAGAACCTGAAGATCCCGAAGATCCACTTGATCCACTTGATCCTGAAGATCCACTTGATCCTGAGGTGCCACTTGATCCTGATGATCCCGAAGAACCACTTGATCCACTTGATCCTGAGGTACCACTTGATCCTGATGATCCAGCTTTACCTGATGTACCACTTGATCCTGAAGATCCCGAAGAACCACTTGATCCTGATGATCCCGAAGATCCCGAAGATCCCGAAGAACCACTTAATCCTGAGGTACCACTTGATCCTGATGATCCCGAAGAACCACTTGATCCACTTGATCCCGAAGATCCACTGGATCCTGAACTACCTGATGTACCGCTTGATCCGCTTGATCCTGATGATCCACTTGATCCACTTGATCCCGAAGATCCACTGGATCCTGAACTACCTGATGTACCGCTTGATCCGCTTGATCCTGATGATCCACTTGATCCCGAACTACCTGATGTACCGCTTGATCCTGATGATCCAGCTTTACCCGATGTACCACTTGATCCTGATGATCCGGAAGAGCCACTTGATCCTGAAGAACCGGAAGTACCTGATGATCCACTTGATCCAGACACACCTGACGTACCAGATGCGCCACTAACACCACTTGTTCCTGATGATCCACTTGATCCACTTGATCCTGAAGATCCTGAAGATCCTGAAGATCCACTTGATCCTGATGATCCACTTGATCCTGAAGTACCACTTGATCCTGAAGATCCTGAAGTACCACTTGATCCTGACTTGCCAGAAGTACCCGATGATCCACTAGATCCACTATTCCCACTAAAAGACCAAGATATAGTATAAGTGTTACCATTAGTCAATATACCATTTGATGCCAAAGCCGCAGGAACAGCTAAATTAATACCATAAGCTGTAGTACTAGCAGATAGAACAGCCCATACTCCTAAGATACTACTATTACGAACTTCATATAATTGTAAATAAACGGTACCTACAGTTGTAGCAGAAACTAAAGCATTAAACCAAGAGACATAAGATACACTATTTATATTATCGTTATGAATACTAATTTTACCAATTGCTGAAATTGTCGTAGAATCGGTATCAAATTTAGTAGTAGTAGGATCTCCGTGTGCAGTGACACCACTATTAAAATACCATCTACCACTATTAGAACCATCATTACCAGACACACCAGCTGATCCACTTGTACCTGATGATCCGGAAGATCCACTTGATCCTGATGATCCTGATGATCCTGATGATCCTGATGATCCTGAAGATCCACTTGATCCTGATGATCCGGAAGATCCACTTGATCCTGATGTACCCGAAGATCCACTTGATCCTGATGTACCACTTGATCCTGATTTACCTGATGTACCGGAAGATCCGCTTGATCCCGAACTACCACTAGATCCTGATGATCCACTTGATCCTGATGATCCACTTGTACCACTAGATCCTGAAGACCCCGAAGATCCACTTGATCCTGATGTACCGGAAGATCCTGAAGATCCTGAAGATCCGGAAGATCCTGAAGATCCTGATGTACCGGAAGATCCTGATGAACCTGAAGATCCACTTGATCCTGATGATCCACTTGTACCACTAGATCCTGAAGATCCACTAGATCCGGAAGATCCTGATGACCCTGAAGATCCACTTGATCCTGATGATCCACTTGTACCTGAAGATCCCGATGATCCACTTGTGCCCGAAGATCCTGACTTACCCGATGTACCTGAACTACCACTTGATCCTGAAGATCCAAAAATATTGAAACATAACCTAACTGGTCCACCAACTTGTGAAACAGCTCCTGTTGAGTTAATATTACTAACTCCAAAAGTATAGAACAATCCACTATCACCTATTGATGTTATTGTAAATGTCCATGTATTAAGAGGATTTGCACTAGACACAGCAGTTATAACAGAACCAATAGTTAATGTAGCGAAGAATGTAGCCCAGTTTGTAGTAGATGCGTCAACATCATACAATCTCATAGTAGTAACCGAAGCGGACATTACATTACCAAGGTTTGAATTAACTTCACCTGTTAATGGTGGATTATTATTTGATAAATTCCAAAGACCACAAGCTCCTGTAGTTGCTCCATTTACTCCTGAAGTACCACTTGATCCTGATGACCCAGAAGATCCGCTAGATCCTGAACTACCACTTGATCCCGAAGATCCACTTGATCCGGATGATCCACTTGTACCTGAACTACCAGATGATCCACTTGATCCTGATGATCCACTAGATCCTGAAGAGCCGGAAGAACCACTAGATCCTGAACTACCTGAGGTACCACTAGATCCTGAAGAGCCGGAAGAACCACTAGATCCTGAAGAGCCACTTGATCCGGATGTACCAGATGATCCACTTGTACCTGAACTTCCGGATGAACCTGATGATCCCGAACTACCTGATGATCCACTAGATCCAGATGATCCTGAAGTACCGCTTGATCCTGAAGAACCACTAGTGCCACTTGATCCTGCTTTACCTGATGTACCAGAAGAGCCACTTGATCCTGATGACCCTGAAGAGCCACTTGATCCCGAAGATCCGCTTGATCCTGAAGAACCACTTGTACCTGATGATCCCGAACTACCTGAACTACCACTAGATCCAGATGATCCTGAACTACCACTTGATCCAGACGATCCACTTGTACCACTTGATCCTGATGTACCAGAAGAGCCACTTGATCCACTTGATCCTGAAGATCCACTTGATCCTGAAGATCCACTTGATCCTGAAGATCCACTTGTACCTGATGAACCACTAGACCCAGATGATCCTGAACTACCACTTGATCCACTTGTACCTGATGATCCGCTAGAACCACTTGTACCTGAAGATCCATCTCTACCAGATGTTCCACTTGATCCGGAAGAACCACTTGATCCACTTGATCCGGAAGAACCTGAACTACCTGATGATCCCGATGAACCCGATGATCCGCTTGTACCGGAAGAACCTGAACTACCACTTGATCCAGAAGAACCACTTGATCCACTTGTACCTGATGAACCTGAACTACCTGATGTACCACTTGATCCTGCTTTACCGGATGTACCTGAACTTCCGGATGATCCGCTTGATCCTGAACTACCAGAACTACCACTTGATCCTGAAGAACCACTTGATCCGCTTGATCCTGATGTACCACTTGAACCTGAAGATCCTGATGTACCACTTGATCCTGAACTACCACTCGATCCTGAAGATCCGCTTGATCCACTTGTGCCTGATGAACCTGAAGATCCACTAGAACCGCTTGATCCTGAACTACCAGAACTACCACTTGATCCTGAAGAACCACTTGATCCGCTTGATCCTGATGTACCTGAACTACCACTAGACCCAGATGATCCTGAAGACCCACTTGATCCTGATGTACCTGAACTACCACTAGACCCAGATGATCCTGAACTACCACTTGATCCTGATGTACCACTAGAACCACTTGATCCTGAACTACCTGAAGAACCTGATGTACCACTTGATCCGGAAGAACCTGATGATCCTGAAGACCCACTTGATCCTGACGATCCGCTAGATCCTGAACTACCACTTGTGCCTGATGAACCTGAACTACCTGATGTGCCACTTGATCCTGCTTTACCTGATGTACCAGAAGAACCACTTGATCCCGAACTACCGGATGATCCTGAAGATCCACTTGATCCCGAACTACCTGATGTACCACTTGATCCACTTGTACCTGAACTACCAGACGATCCTGAAGAACCACTAGAACCACTAGAACCACTAGAACCACTTGATCCTGAACTACCTGAACTACCTGAACTACCACTTGTGCCACTTGATCCTGATGAACCTGAACTACCTGATGATCCTGATGAGCCCGATGATCCACTTGTACCACTCGATCCTGAACTACCTGACGATCCACTTGATCCTGATGATCCACTTGTGCCACTTGATCCTGAACTACCTGATGTACCACTTGATCCTGCTTTACCGGATGTACCTGAACTTCCGGATGATCCGCTTGATCCTGAACTACCTGAACTACCTGAACTACCGCTTGATCCTGAAGAACCGCTTGATCCTGATGTACCAGATGAACCTGAAGATCCTGATGTACCACTTGATCCTGAAGATCCTGAACTACCACTTGATCCTGAAGATCCACTTGATCCACTTGTACCTGAACTACCTGAAGATCCTGAAGATCCACTAGAACCGCTTGATCCTGATGTGCCTGAACTACCACTAGATCCAGATGATCCTGAAGATCCTGATGTACCACTTGATCCAGAAGATCCACTTGTACCTGAGCTACCACTTGATCCGGAAGATCCACTAGAACCACTTGATCCTGAACTACCACTTGTGCCACTTGATCCTGATGAACCTGAACTACCACTCGATCCTGAAGATCCACTTGTACCTGAAGACCCTGAAGACCCACTTGTACCTGAAGAACCACTTGATCCTGAACTACCTGAACTACCTGATGAACCCGATGATCCTGATGACCCACTTGATCCTGATGTACCACTTGATCCTGCTTTACCACTCGTACCTGATGATCCTGATGTACCACTAGAACCACTTGATCCTGATGATCCTGATGATCCTGATGATCCTGATGATCCTGATGATCCTGAAGACCCACTTGTACCTGAAGAACCACTTGATCCTGATGATCCACTTGATCCTGAACTACCAGAAGTACCACTTGATCCGGAAGATCCTGAACTACCACTTGATCCCGAACTACCAGAAGTACCACTTGATCCTGAAGATCCACTTGTACCTGATGATCCACTTGATCCTGATGTACCACTTGATCCTGCTTTACCACTCGTACCTGATGATCCGGAAGAACCACTAGAACCTGAACTACCACTTGATCCAGACGATCCGGATGATCCACTAGAACCGCTTGATCCACTTGTACCTGATGACCCTGAAGATCCACTTGATCCTGAAGATCCTGAAGATCCTGATGTACCAGAAGAACCACTTGATCCCGATGATCCACTAGAACCGCTTGATCCTGCTGTACCTGAAGAACCACTTGAGCCTGAAGAACCACTTGATCCCGAACTACCGGATGATCCTGAAGATCCACTTGATCCTGATGTTCCTGATGATCCACTAGTTCCTGAACTTCCCGATGAACCGGATGTTCCTGATGATCCACTAGAACCACTTGAGCCTGAACTGCCACTTGTGCCACTTGATCCCGAACTACCTGAAGATCCACTAGAACCGCTTGTGCCTGAACTACCTGATGATCCTGAAGAACCGCTTGATCCTGATGATCCTGAACTACCGCTTGATCCGGAAGATCCACTTGTGCCTGAAGATCCTGATGTGCCTGAAGATCCTGCTTTACCTGATGTACCTGAAGAACCACTTGATCCTGAAGATCCTGAACTACCTGATGATCCCGATGATCCGGAAGAACCACTTGATCCTGATGTACCTGATGAACCCGATGATCCTGATGATCCTGAACTACCACTTGTACCACTTGATCCTGAAGAACCGCTTGATCCACTTGATCCTGATGTACCACTAGAACCGCTTGAACCTGATGATCCTGAACTACCACTTGTACCTGAAGATCCTGAAGATCCACTTGATCCTGAACTACCACTTGTACCTGAAGATCCGCTTGATCCGGAAGAACCTGAACTACCACTTGATCCTGATGTACCGCTTGATCCTGCTTTACCGGATGTACCTGAAGAACCACTAGTTCCTGAACTTCCGGAAGAACCACTTGATCCTGAACTACCCGATGAACCGGATGTTCCTGATGATCCACTCGTACCACTAGATCCACTTGAACCAGAGGTTCCTGATGATCCGCTTGAACCACTTGAGCCTGAACTACCACTTGTACCACTTGATCCCGAACTACCTGAAGATCCTGAAGAACCACTTGTACCGGATGATCCACTAGAACCGCTTGTGCCTGAACTACCTGATGATCCTGAAGAACCACTAGACCCTGATGATCCACTTGATCCAGAAGATCCTGAAGAACCGCTTGATCCTGAACTACCTGATGTACCGCTTGATCCTGATGATCCACTTGAACCTGAACTACCTGATGATCCCGATGTACCGCTTGATCCAGATGATCCACTTGTACCTGAAGATCCTGATGTACCGCTTGATCCTGATGATCCACTTGTACCTGAAGATCCACTTGATCCAGAAGAACCCGAAGAGCCTGATGTGCCTGAAGATCCACTAGATCCTGAGCTACCACTTGATCCTGATGTGCCTGAACTACCACTAGTTCCCGAAGATCCTGCTTTACCTGATGTACCTGAAGAACCACTTGATCCTGAGCTACCACTTGATCCTGAAGATCCACTTGATCCTGAAGTACCAGAAGATCCACTTGTACCTGAGCTACCACTAGATCCTGAAGAACCACTTGACCCAGATGATCCTGAAGATCCGGATGATCCACTAGATCCTGAACTACCACTTGTACCTGATGATCCGCTTGATCCTGATGATCCTGAAGATCCACTTGATCCTGAAGTACCTGAACTACCTGAAGACCCGCTTGTACCTGATGATCCACTTGATCCTGAACTACCTGAAGATCCACTTGATCCTGATGTTCCTGAACTTCCTGATGATCCACTTGATCCTGATGAACCTGAAGTACCACTTGATCCACTTGATCCTGAAGAACCACTTGATCCTGATGTACCTGAAGATCCTGAAGATCCACTAGAACCACTTGTACCTGAGGATCCTGATGATCCACTTGATCCCGAAGAACCTGATGTACCAGATGAGCCACTTGATCCCGAAGATCCTGAAGTGCCTGATGATCCGCTTGAACCGCTTGACCCCGATGAACCACTTGATCCTGATGTACCACTAGAACCGCTTGATCCTGATGTACCACTTGATCCTGAAGATCCTGAAGACCCACTAGATCCAGAAGATCCTGATGTACCACTTGACCCTGATGATCCTGATGATCCGCTTGATCCTGAACTACCACTTGATCCACTTGTACCACTAGATCCACTTGATCCTGAACTTCCTGATGTACCTGAAGATCCTGAAGATCCACTTGTACCCGAAGATCCTGCTTTACCTGATGTACCTGATGAACCGCTTGATCCTGATGTACCTGAACTACCTGATGATCCGCTTGATCCTGACGACCCTGAAGTACCACTTGATCCACTAGAACCCGATGAACCGCTTGATCCTGATGTGCCTGATGATCCTGATGATCCACTAGATCCTGAACTACCGCTTGATCCCGACGAACCTGAAGTTCCACTTGATCCTGATGTTCCTGAACTACCACTAGATCCAGATGATCCACTTGATCCTGATGTTCCTGAACTACCACTTGATCCACTAGAACCACTTGATCCTGATGTACCAGAAGATCCACTTGATCCGGATGTTCCACTTGATCCGGATGTACCTGAACTTCCACTTGATCCTGACGATCCTGAAGATCCTGATGAGCCTGAAGATCCTGATGTACCACTTGATCCACTTGACCCACTTGATCCTGATGTACCACTTGAACCACTTGACCCACTTGACCCTGATGTACCACTTGATCCTGCTTTACCTGATGTTCCTGATGAACCACTTGATCCACTTGATCCACTTGATCCTGATGTACCGGAAGATCCACTTGATCCTGATGTACCTGAACTACCTGATGATCCGCTTGATCCGCTTGATCCTGAACTTCCTGATGTACCACTTGATCCTGATGATCCTGAACTTCCTGATGTGCCTGAAGATCCACTTGTACCAGATGATCCACTTGATCCTGAACTTCCTGATGATCCGGAAGAACCACTTGTGCCTGAAGATCCACTTGATCCTGATGATCCTGAACTTCCTGATGATCCGCTTGATCCCGACGACCCTGAAGTTCCACTAGAACCACTTGATCCTGATGTACCTGAAGATCCGCTTGATCCAGATGATCCACTTGATCCAGAAGAACCACTTGTACCTGATGATCCACTTGAACCACTTGATCCGGAAGAACCCGAAGAACCCGAAGAACCCGAAGAACCTGATGATCCACTTGATCCGGATGTACCACTTGACCCGCTTGATCCTGAACTACCTGATGATCCTGATGTACCACTTGATCCTGAAGAGCCACTAGTACCACTTGATCCTGCTTTACCTGATGTACCAGAAGAGCCACTTGATCCTGAAGATCCGCTTGATCCTGATGATCCAGAAGAACCACTTGATCCTGATGTACCTGAACTACCTGATGATCCGCTTGATCCGCTTGATCCGCTTGATCCTGATGATCCACTTGTACCTGAAGAACCTGATGATCCTGATGTACCTGAACTACCGCTAGATCCGGAAGAGCCGCTAGATCCGGAAGTTCCAGATGATCCATCTTTACCAGAAGTACCACTAGACCCGGAAGATCCTGATGATCCCGAAGACCCACTTGATCCTGAACTACCACTAGTTCCACTTGTACCGCTAGTTCCGGATGTACCAGCACCAGACAACCAAGCAGTTCCTGTAAATCTGAAAATTTGTTTTGTTAAATCATCAAATATTACTGCTCCAGTTTCTATACCAGATGTAGTATGTGTAGTAGCGTTAGCGACTACTGGTATGTTTAATCCTTTATTATTAGGTCCGGTTCCCGTGATAAATTCTACACCATCACTATTACTGATTATATATTTTGACATTCAGGTTCTTTTAATTTTTTCTATATAATTCTATATATTAATTTCCATAGTTATATATTTTAATATTAAAGAGTAATATCACATTATCTTCAATAAAAAATGGAAATTAGTGGTTTATTTAAAAAATAATTAACCAACCTCAAATAATTGAGATTGGTTAATTAAATTAAAGTAAAGTAAATACTATTAAAATACTGTTTGTGTATATCTTACATAAACTACTACATTTGCTGGTCTTCCCGGAGCAGGAGGCCAAGGTGAACCAGCACCTGAATTGTTAAGAACCTCAATAACCAAGAAAGCTCCAGCGGTTCCCGATCCAGTAGTTGAAAATTGCGCCTTATGTAATCCTATTATCTCTTCAGCCGGATTAGCATTCATGACATTTACTATAGAACTTGTTGTAGGAGTTGCTTTAGCGAGACCTTCATAAACTAAATGACTAGTATAAGAACTAGCACTGTTCTCCATAGCAACTAATTGTACTCGGAATGAAATTGCTCCAGATAAAGCCGCTCCAACAGGTATTTGAATTTGAGCAGCACCACCAGAATCCGAAGTTAGAGTCGCCCACGCAGTAGGAGGAACCGACCCCTTTAATATTATCTGATTGGTTTGAGCATCACCTTGAATTGCTATAATATCTTTAGCATGTGCTATCTGACCATATGTAAGAGCGCTAACATCTGTTGCTGGTCCAAATGATAAAGTACCATCTGAAGGCATCTCATGAACATCATATGAAGTATCTCCAATTGTAGTTGCTGATGTAAATTTAGTAAATACATCACCTGTACCAGCTACAGCAACGGATGTACCGGATGTACCACTTGATCCCGATGTACCACTTGATCCCGATGTACCACTTGATCCAGAAGTTCCGGATGATCCACTTGTACCTGAAGAACCACTTGTTCCTGATGAACCATTTTTTCCATTAAATACCCATGAAATTGTATAAGCTCTACCATTAATTAAAGAACCATTTGCTATAAGAGGTGTTACTCTTATATCAATACCATATGACTGAATAACAGTAGCATCAACAGTCCAGATACCTATAATGTTTGTAGAACCAACTTCATATAACTGTAAATAAATAGTGTTACCAGATGTATAAATGGTATTTAAAGCCGCGAGCCAATTGGTATAGTTAGTACCATTTATATTAGCTGAACTTATGGAAATCCAACTATTAGTTCCTAAAGTAGCATTTATAGCAAATTTAGTAACAGTTGGATCAGCCGGAGCAGTAACACCTGAGTTATAATACCATCTACCAGAGTTGGATCCATCCATACCAGATTGACCAGATGTACCTGATGATCCACTTGTACCTGATGAACCTGATGATCCACTAGTTCCCGAAGATCCTGATGATCCACTTGTACCTGATGATCCTGAAGATCCACTTGTGCCACTAGATCCAGAAGATCCACTAGTTCCTGAAGATCCTGATGATCCACTTGTACCTGATGATCCTGATGATCCACTAGTACCACTTGATCCACTAGATCCTGCCTTACCCGATGTTCCACTTGATCCACTAGATCCACTTGTACCTGAACTACCTGAAGATCCTGATGTACCTGAAGATCCTGATGAACCACTTGTACCACTAGATCCAGAAGATCCATTTCGACCAGGTATTATGAAAGTAACAGCCACATCATTAGTTGAGAAGTCAGTTATACCAGCTCCTGAACTATAATAAACATGATCTGTTTGTATACCACTACCTGATGTAAGAGACCACCCAATAGAAGAAGCTGAATAAAAATTATACTTACTTGGATCATTAATATCAGTAATCTTAATCATTATAGTAGGACCGGCATAAGTATCTAGTATGCTCTTTAAGTCTACAAGAGTTTGGTAAATATTATTACTAAATCTATCAGTTAAAGAAAATCTAAAATAAGAACCATTTATAGTGAAAAAGTCACTAGATCCTGGATTTGGAATTATAGTCACATTCTGACTAACGAAAGCACTAGTAGTAATATCTGTACCCGTATACTCAAGTGTGAAGTTACCAACTCCAGTAATACCTGACGAACCACTTGTTCCACTTGATCCACTAGATCCTGCCTTACCCGATGTTCCACTAGATCCTGAAGATCCACTTGTTCCGGATGATCCTGATGAACCACTTGTACCTGAAGATCCTGATGAACCACTTGTACCTGAAGATCCTGAAGATCCACTTGTACCCGATGATCCTGAAGATCCACTTGTTCCGGATGATCCAGAAGATCCTGATGTTCCACTAGATCCTGAAGATCCACTTGTTCCTGATGATCCACTAGATCCAGCTTTACCAGAAGTACCGCTTGATCCACTTGTTCCTGATGATCCTGAACTACCTGATGTTCCACTTGATCCTGATGTACCGCTTGATCCTGAAGATCCTGATGTACCACTTGATCCTGACGAACCACTTGTGCCTGAGCTACCTGATGAACCACTTGTTCCTGATGAACCTGATGAACCAGAAGTTCCACTTGATCCTGATGTACCGGATGATCCTGAAGATCCACTTGTGCCCGAAGATCCTGAGCTACCTGATGTACCGCTTGATCCTGAACTACCACTTGTTCCGGATGACCCTGAAGATCCACTTGTTCCTGATGATCCACTTGTTCCGGATGATCCACTTGTACCGGATGATCCTGAAGATCCACTTGTACCTGATGATCCTGAACTACCTGATGTACCACTTGATCCTGATGATCCACTAGTACCACTTGATCCTGATGATCCTGATGTACCTGAGCTACCCGATGAGCCACTTGTTCCTGATGATCCTGATGAGCCACTTGTACCTGAGCTGCCTGAAGAACCGGAAGTTCCACTTGATCCACTAGATCCTGATGTACCGCTAGATCCAGATGATCCACTAGTACCACTTGATCCTGATGTACCCGAAGACCCTGATGTGCCGCTTGATCCTGATGAACCACTTGTGCCACTAGATCCTGATGTACCTGAAGATCCTGATGAACCACTTGTACCACTAGATCCAGAAGAACCGGAAGTTCCACTAGATCCTGACGAACCACTTGTTCCGGATGAGCCGGAAGTTCCGGATGATCCTGATGTACCACTTGATCCTGATGTACCACTTGATCCTGACGAACCACTTGTACCTGAGCTGCCTGAAGAACCGGAAGTTCCTGATGAGCCTGAAGAACCGGAAGTTCCACTTGATCCACTAGATCCTGATGTACCACTAGATCCTGAAGATCCACTTGTACCGCTAGATCCAGATGATCCACTAGTACCACTTGATCCTGATGTACCTGAACTACCTGAAGAACCACTTGTACCGGATGATCCTGAACTACCACTTGTACCGGATGATCCTGAACTACCACTTGTACCGGATGATCCTGATGATCCAGAAGTACCACTAGACCCTGATGAACCACTTGTACCAGAAGATCCGGATGTACCTGATGATCCTGAAGTTCCACTTGATCCTGATGTACCAGAAGATCCAGAAGATCCACTTGTACCACTAGATCCTGAACTACCACTAGTTCCTGAAGATCCACTTGAACCACTTGTTCCACTTGACCCTGATGAACCACTTGTACCTGATGATCCTGAAGAACCACTAGTTCCCGAAGACCCACTTGATCCTGATGTACCAGACGAACCTGATGAACCACTTGTACCTGATGATCCTGAAGTACCACTTGATCCCGCCTTACCTGATGTACCCGATGATCCACTTGTACCTGATGATCCAGAAGATCCACTTGTACCACTAGATCCCGATGATCCAGAAGTACCACTAGATCCTGAAGATCCGGATGTACCTGATGATCCACTAGTTCCTGATGACCCTGAAGAACCACTTGTACCTGAAGATCCTGATGATCCGGATGTACCTGATGAACCACTTGTACCTGATGACCCTGATGAACCACTTGTACCTGATGATCCAGATGTTCCACTAGATCCTGATGATCCAGAAGTACCACTAGATCCTGACGAACCACTTGTACCTGAAGATCCGCTAGATCCACTAGTTCCAGACGAACCACTAGTCCCTGAAGATCCACTTGTACCTGAACTACCTGATGATCCACTAGTTCCGGATGATCCTGAAGATCCAGATGTTCCACTAGATCCTGATGATCCTGATGATCCACTTGTACCTGATGATCCTGATGATCCACTTGTACCTGAGCTACCTGAAGACCCTGAAGTTCCTGATGAGCCTGAGCTACCACTTGTACCTGAACTACCTGAAGATCCACTTGTACCTGAGCTACCAGATGATCCTGATGTACCACTAGATCCACTAGTTCCGGATGAACCTGATGAACCACTTGTTCCGCTTGAACCTGAAGATCCAGAAGTACCACTTGATCCTGATGATCCTGATGTTCCACTAGAACCTGAAGATCCAGAAGTACCACTAGATCCACTTGTGCCTGAACTACCTGATGATCCGCTAGTTCCTGATGAGCCTGAAGTTCCACTAGATCCGGATGATCCACTTGTACCTGATGATCCGCTAGTTCCTGAACTACCCGAAGATCCTGATGTACCCGATGATCCACTTGTACCGCTAGATCCAGATGATCCGCTAGTTCCTGATGATCCTGAAGTACCACTTGATCCCGCCTTACCTGATGTACCGGAAGACCCACTTGTTCCACTTGACCCAGAAGATCCTGATGTTCCACTTGACCCAGAAGATCCTGATGTTCCACTAGATCCTGATGATCCACTTGTACCACTAGATCCAGAAGATCCACTTGTACCTGAACTACCTGATGATCCACTAGTTCCTGAAGATCCACTCGTACCACCTGTTCCATTTGTACCATCAATACCACTTAAGCCACTTGTTCCACTTGTACCACTTGATCCGGATGATCCTGACTTACCAGAAGTACCACTTGATCCAGATGATCCGGAAGTACCACTTGACCCTGATGTTCCACTAGATCCAGATGATCCACTTGTTCCAGAGGATCCGGAAGTTCCACTTGAACCCGAAGATCCGGAAGTTCCGGAAGATCCTGATGATCCACTTGTACCACTAGATCCTGAGCTACCACTTGTACCTGAACTACCACTTGTACCTGAACTACCACTTGTACCTGAAGATCCACTAGATCCAGAAGTACCGCTAGATCCAGAAGTACCGCTAGATCCTGATGATCCACTAGTTCCTGAAGATCCACTTGATCCAGAAGTACCACTTGATCCTGATGATCCTGAAGTTCCACTTGATCCAGATGATCCTTCTTTACCTGATGTCCCTGAACTACCACTTGATCCTGAAGTTCCACTAGAACCTGATGATCCTGAAGTTCCACTAGACCCTGAAGATCCACTTGTACCACTAGAACCTGATGATCCACTTGTACCTGAGCTACCCGATGAACCACTTGTTCCACTAGATCCGGAAGTACCCGAACTACCACTCGTACCTGAAGATCCTGATGATCCACTAGTTCCACTAGATCCTGAAGTTCCTGAACTACCTGATGATCCACTTGTGCCTGAAGACCCTGAGCTACCACTTGTGCCTGAGCTACCTGATGATCCACTTGTACCTGAAGACCCTGAGCTACCACTTGTTCCTGAGCTACCTGATGATCCACTTGTGCCTGATGATCCTGAGCTACCACTCGTACCTGAACTACCTGATGATCCCGAAGTTCCACTAGATCCAGAAGAACCACTTGTACCTGATGATCCAGAAGATCCTGAAGTTCCACTTGATCCACTAGATCCTGATGTACCTGATGATCCCGAAGTTCCACTAGATCCAGAAGAACCACTTGTACCTGATGATCCAGAAGATCCTGAAGTTCCACTTGATCCACTAGATCCTGATGTACCTGATGATCCCGAAGTTCCACTAGATCCAGAAGAACCACTTGTACCTGATGATCCAGAAGATCCTGAAGTTCCACTTGATCCACTAGATCCTGATGTACCTGATGATCCTGAAGATCCTGATGTGCCAGATGATCCACTAGTACCGGAAGATCCTGAAGACCCCGATGTACCACTTGATCCTGATGATCCACTTGTTCCACTAGATCCTGATGATCCTTCTTTACCTGATGTACCACTAGATCCTGATGATCCTGAAGTACCACTTGAACCTGACGAACCACTTGATCCTGATGTTCCTGAACTACCACTTGTGCCAGATGATCCGCTAGTTCCTGATGATCCGCTAGTTCCTGATGATCCGCTAGTTCCTGATGATCCACTTGTACCCGATGACCCTGAAGTTCCTGAACTACCCGATGATCCACTAGTTCCACTAGATCCTGAAGTTCCTGAACTACCTGATGATCCACTTGTACCTGATGATCCGGAAGTACCACTTGATCCTGACGAACCACTTGTGCCTGATGATCCACTAGTTCCTGAAGACCCACTTGTACCACTAGATCCTGATGATCCGGAAGTTCCACTTGATCCAGAAGATCCACTTGTACCTGAGCTACCAGATGACCCACTAGTTCCACTAGATCCGGAAGTACCCGAACTACCACTCGTACCTGAAGATCCTGATGATCCACTTGTTCCTGAGCTACCTGATGATCCACTTGTGCCTGAAGATCCTGAGCTACCACTTGTACCTGAACTACCTGATGATCCACTAGTTCCACTTGAACCCGATGAACCACTTGTTCCACTTGACCCTGAAGACCCCGATGTACCACTTGATCCTGATGATCCACTTGTACCAGAAGATCCTGATGATCCACTTGTACCAGAAGATCCTGATGATCCTTCTTTACCTGATGTACCACTAGAGCCTGATGATCCACTAGTTCCACTTGAACCTGAGCTACCACTTGTACCACTAGACCCTGAAGAGCCTGATGTACCACTAGACCCTGAAGAGCCTGATGATCCACTTGTACCTGAAGATCCTGATGATCCACTTGTACCTGAGCTACCACTTGATCCTGATGATCCGCTAGTTCCTGATGATCCACTAGATCCAGAAGTACCACTTGATCCTGATGATCCACTTGTACCTGAAGATCCTGATGATCCACTAGATCCAGAAGTACCACTTGATCCTGATGATCCTGAAGTTCCTGATGATCCACTAGACCCCGAAGTACCACTTGATCCTGATGTTCCTGAACTACCACTTGATCCTGATGTTCCTGAACTACCACTTGATCCTGAAGTTCCACTAGAACCTGATGATCCACTTGTACCACTAGATCCTGATGATCCTGAAGTACCACTTGATCCGGACGTACCACTAGATCCTGATGATCCTGAAGTACCACTAGATCCTGATGATCCTGAAGTACCACTTGATCCTGATGATCCACTAGTTCCACTAGATCCGGAAGTACCCGAACTACCACTCGTACCTGAACTACCTGAAGATCCGGATGTACCGGAAGATCCTGATGATCCACTAGTTCCTGAGCTACCTGAAGATCCTGAAGATCCTGATGTGCCGCTTGATCCTGATGATCCACTAGTTCCACTTGATCCTGAAGATCCGGATGTACCACTAGATCCTGATGATCCTGAGCTACCACTTGTTCCTGAACTACCGGAAGATCCGGATGTACCGGAAGATCCTGATGATCCACTTGTACCACTAGATCCGCTTGTACCTGATGACCCAGAAGATCCTGAAGTTCCACTTGATCCACTAGATCCTGATGTTCCACTTGATCCTGAAGTTCCTGAACTACCTGAAGATCCACTAGTTCCACTAGATCCTGATGTACCTGATGATCCAGAAGACCCACTTGTGCCACTAGATCCTGATGATCCACTTGTGCCACTAGATCCTGATGATCCACTTGTGCCACTAGATCCAGAAGTACCGCTTGATCCTGATGATCCGGAAGTTCCTGAACTACCACTAGATCCAGAAGTACCACTAGATCCAGAAGTACCACTTGATCCTGAAGTACCACTTGATCCGGAAGTTCCTGATGATCCACTTGTACCTGAAGAACCGGAAGTACCTGAGCTACCTGATGATCCGGAAGTTCCACTAGATCCTGACGAACCACTTGTACCCGAAGATCCTGAACTACCACTTGTACCGGAAGATCCTGAACTACCACTTGTACCACTTGATCCAGAAGTACCTGAGCTACCACTAGTTCCACTTGATCCACTAGATCCCGAAGATCCACTAGTTCCTGAACTACCTGATGACCCGGAAGTTCCACTAGATCCGCTAGATCCTGATGTGCCTGAGCTACCCGATGATCCGGAAGTTCCACTAGATCCGCTAGATCCTGATGTGCCTGAGCTACCTGAAGATCCTGATGTACCACTAGAACCTGAGCTACCACTAGTACCTGATGATCCACTTGATCCTGATGTACCCGAGCTGCCTGATGAACCTGATGTACCCGAGCTGCCTGATGAACCTGATGTACCACTAGATCCGGACGTACCACTTGATCCGGAAGATCCACTTGTTCCACTAGATCCACTTGATCCTGATGACCCACTAGTTCCGGAAGACCCTGAACTACCACTAGTACCTGATGATCCACTAGTTCCGCTTGATCCTGATGATCCGGAAGTACCGCTTGATCCACTAGATCCTGATGTACCTGAGCTACCACTAGATCCGGACGTACCACTTGATCCGGAAGATCCACTTGTACCACTTGATCCTGATGTACCACTTGATCCTGATGATCCGCTTGTGCCCGAAGATCCTGATGTACCGGATGATCCACTTGATCCTGATGTACCGGATGATCCACTTGATCCACTTGTACCTGACGATCCACTTGATCCTGAAGATCCAGATGTACCTGAAGATCCTGATGATCCAGATGTACCTGAAGATCCACTCGTACCACTAGATCCCGAAGATCCACTAGTTCCTGAACTACCACTTGATCCACTTGTACCTGAAGATCCGGAAGTTCCACTAGATCCCGATGATCCACTTGTACCACTTGATCCACTAGATCCTGATGTACCCGAACTACCTGAAGATCCTGAAGTTCCACTAGATCCTGATGTACCTGAACTACCTGATAATCCGCTTGTACCTGAAGATCCTGAAGTTCCACTTGATCCTGAACTACCACTCGTGCCTGATGAACCATCAACTCCTGAATAACCTGATGTACCTGAAGTTCCACTTGATCCTGAAGATCCTGATGTACCTGAGCTACCACTTGATCCACTTGATCCACTTGTACCTGAAGATCCGGAAGTTCCACTAGATCCCGATGATCCACTTGTACCTGAAGATCCTGAGCTACCGCTTGTACCACTTGACCCACTTGTACCTGAAGATCCTGAGCTACCGCTTGTACCACTTGATCCTGACGTACCTGATGATCCACTTGATCCTGAAGATCCTGATGTACCTGAGCTACCACTTGATCCACTAGTTCCTGAAGATCCTGAGCTACCGCTTGTACCACTTGACCCTGAAGATCCACTAGTTCCTGAACTACCTGAAGATCCACTTGTACCACTTGACCCTGACGTACCTGATGATCCAGAAATACCACCAATTACCCAATCAGTACCATTACTTTCTAAATATAAACTTGCGTATTGTGAGAGTGTTTTTGTTAACGACCCGTCTATTGTTTGTGATGATGTAGTATTAACAGTTATAACACCATTTCCACTATTTTTAACAACATGTATTTTACCCGCTATACCAACAGCTGTTGGAAGCGTAACATTAAAAGTACCTGATGTACAATCTATAAAATAATCATCTTGACCTATTGTATAGGTTCCTGTTACTGCTGCATATGGGAAGGTTATACCGCCCAGTGATATTATACCACGTCTGGTGACGAATTCATTAGCCATTTATTTATATTTTTCTTTTTTCACTCTCCAAAAGAAAAGTTGTTTAAGCAGAGTATTACATCTACTTATCGTATATATAAAAATATAAATGCTATATTTTAGAATATATCTAAAAATTAAAGAAAAATTGATAATAAAAATTAACTTATTATTCTAACTGAAACTTTTGTATCAAATGTAGATGATCCCGTAATAATTGATGATAGAGAAATTATATTTGACGTGTTAGTAACTCTCCAAACAAAATTTGAAGTTGTTGAACTCAAATCAGTAGTAGAACTATCTGTAAAAGAAACACCATTACTTAAATTCCAAACAGACATAACAGTACCAACTCTAGCACCACCAGTTCCAGTTTCAACAATATAATAATCAAAGTAACATCCAAATCCAATACTATTACTAAATGTACCAATCGTAGTAATACCGGAAGTAATACCACTAAGCGAATAACTATTTATTCTAAAAATAGATTGTTCTAAAGATAAGACACCATAATTAGATCCTGTTATAATACCATTAGCATCATAAGTGAAATTACTATTAGCGTAAGCCTGATTTGGAGAAGATCCAGTAGCTGTTATAACTCTATAATCAGATGGATTAATAATTGTATTAAAGCCAGTACCGGAAGTACCACTCGATCCGGAAGTTCCTGAAGTACCACTTGTACCAGAAGATCCGGAAGTACCACTAGACCCTGAAGATCCTGATGTACCTGATGTACCTGAAGAACCGGATGATCCACTTGTACCGGAAGTGCCTGAAGAACCGGATGATCCACTTGTACCGGAAGTGCCTGAAGAACCGGATGATCCACTTGTACCTGAAGTTCCTGATGATCCACTTGTACCAGAAGATCCACTCGAACCTGATGTACCACTTGTACCGGATGTTCCTGATGATCCTGATGTACCACTTGTACCAGAAGTTCCTGATGATCCTGAACTACCACTTGTACCAGAAGATCCACTCGAACCTGATGTACCACTTGTACCGGATGTACCTGAAGATCCGTCAGATCCATCAACTCCACTTAATCCTGATGTACCACTTGTGCCAGATGTTCCCGATGATCCACTAGATCCACTTGTACCAGATGTTCCTGATGATCCACTAGATCCACTTGTACCAGATGTTCCCGATGATCCACTAGATCCACTTGTACCTGACGTACCACTAGAGCCTGATGATCCAGAAGTTCCACTTGTACCAGATGTTCCACTTGATCCGGAAGAACCACTTGTACCCGATGATCCACTAGATCCACTTGTACCTGAAGTACCACTAGATCCCGATGATCCACTTGTACCTGAAGTACCGGATGATCCTGATGATCCACTTGTACCTGAAGTACCGGATGATCCTGATGATCCACTTGTGCCTGAAGTCCCACTAGATCCTGATGACCCTGATGTACCCGAAGTTCCTGAAGAACCATCAGATCCATCAACACCACTCAATCCGGAAGATCCACTTGTACCAGATGTTCCACTAGATCCTGAACTACCAGAAGTTCCACTTGTGCCGGATGTACCGGAAGATCCACTTGATCCACTTGTACCGGAAGTACCTGATGTACCACTTGATCCACTTGTACCGGATGTACCTGCTGATCCAGAAGATCCACTTGTACCGGAAGTTCCACTAGATCCTGATGACCCTGATGTGCCACTAGTTCCTGATGATCCAGATGATCCACTTGTACCAGAAGTACCACTAGATCCTGATGATCCGGAAGTTCCACTTGTACCTGAAGTACCTGATATAGCACCAACTGAAGTAAGAATAAATGAATAATTTTGCGTTCCTTCTGTATAAAAATAAACAGTATGTGAAGTAGAATCATTATTAGTTAGATAAATTCTAACTCTCATTCTATCGGTTGTATTAATAGTTGTTGTTGGTAAAACTAAATCAACATTATTCTCAGCAACAACACCAGCAGATACCCACTCCAATAATTCAACACCAGTATTTATAGATGTACCATAAGATGTACCAGTTGAATCACAAAGGTCAATTTGAGCATAAACAACAATATCGTCATTTGATGCTGGTTTTAACATATGTAAATGGAACCTTTGTGTTCCACCAGGAATAACACTAAATCCTAATTGAGGAGTGATATACTCACCAACTAAAACATTTGCAGCACTACCAACAAGTGAAACTGTAACACCTTGTTGAGGTGTTGCTAACGGCGTAGTTGATAATTCTTTTATACCAGGTATTGAAGAAGTAACAGATTGATTAAAATAATAAACTTGTCCTGCTGAAATACCATTTGCACCAGTTGTACCGGAAGTACCTGATGATCCGGAAGTACCTGATGTACCACTAGATCCAGAAGAACCGCTCGTGCCTGATGTACCACTTGATCCTGATGATCCGGAAGTTCCCGAAGTCCCTGATGATCCTGAAGATCCGCTTGTACCAGAAGTTCCACTTGATCCAGAAGATCCTGATGTACCACTTGATCCTGAACTACCGCTTGTACCAGAAGTTCCACTTGATCCACTTGTACCCGAAGAACCATCAGATCCATCAACACCACTTAATCCTGATGTACCACTTGTACCAGAAGTACCTGCTGATCCTGATGATCCACTTGTACCACTTGATCCGCTTGTACCAGAAGTACCACTTGATCCTGATGTACCTGATGTACCTGAACTACCACTTGATCCACTTGTACCTGATGTTCCACTAGATCCGGAAGTACCACTTGTGCCTGCCGATCCTGATGATCCACTTGTTCCTGATGATCCTGAACTACCACTTGTACCAGAAGTACCACTTGTACCAGAAGTACCACTTGATCCAGAAGTACCACTTGATCCAGAAGTACCACTTGATCCAGAAGACCCGGAAGTACCACTTGTGCCTGAAGTACCGGATGATCCTGAACTACCACTTGTGCCTGAAGTACCTGAAGACCCATCAGTACCATCAACACCATCTATACCACTTATACCCGAAGTTCCTGAAGTACCTGATGATCCTGAACTACCACTTGTGCCTGATGTACCTGATGATCCTGAACTACCACTTGTGCCTGATGTACCTGATGATCCTGAACTACCACTTGTGCCTGAAGTTCCACTTGATCCACTTGTACCGGATGTACCTGAACTACCTGAAGATCCGGATGTACCGGAAGATCCTGATGATCCACTTGTGCCTGAAGTTCCACTTGATCCACTTGTACCAGAAGTACCAGATGATCCACTTGTACCGGATGTACCCGATGATCCAGAAGATCCACTTGTACCGGATGTACCTGATGATCCATCAGATCCATCAACACCACTCAATCCGGAAGTACCACTTGTGCCTGAAGTTCCACTAGATCCCGAGATACCACTTGTACCAGAAGTACCGGATGATCCACTTGATCCACTTGTTCCTGAAGTACCTGCTGATCCTGAACTACCACTTGTACCGGAAGTACCACTAGTTCCTGATGATCCAGATGATCCACTTGTACCAGAAGATCCACTAGTTCCTGAAGTACCGGATGATCCTGAAGTACCTGATGATCCACTTGATCCACTTGTACCGGAAGTACCACTAGATCCAGATGTACCTGATGTACCTGATGATCCACTTGATCCACTTGTTCCTGAAGTTCCTGATGATCCACTTGTTCCGGAAGTACCTGCTGATCCAGAAGATCCACTTGTTCCTGAAGTTCCTGAAGTTCCTGAAGTTCCTGAAGAACCATCAGATCCATCAACACCACTTAATCCTGAAGTGCCTGAAGTACCGGATGATCCTGAACTTCCACTTGTACCGGATGTTCCACTAGAACCCGAACTTCCACTTGTACCGGATGTACCGGAGGATCCCGAACTACCACTTGTACCGGATGTACCTGCTGATCCCGAACTACCAGATGTTCCTGAAGTACCACTTGACCCTGATGATCCACTTGTACCAGATGTTCCTGAAGTACCACTTGATCCTGATGATCCACTTGTTCCGGAAGTACCTGATGATCCTGAACTACCACTAGTTCCACTTGTACCTGATGATCCAGAAGATCCACTAGTTCCTGAAGTACCGGATGATCCTGAAGTACCTGATGATCCATCGGTACCATCAACTCCGTCTATACCACTTATACCCGAAGTTCCTGAAGTACCTGATGATCCAGAAGACCCGCTTGTACCAGAAGTACCGGATGATCCACTTGATCCACTTGTACCTGATGTTCCACTTGATCCACTTGTACCTGATGTTCCACTTGATCCGGAAGTTCCACTAGTGCCTGATGAACCGCTTGTACCAGAAGTACCGGATGATCCACTTGTTCCTGATGTACCTGCTGATCCAGAAGATCCACTTGTACCAGAAGTACCAGAAGATCCATCAGATCCATCAACACCACTCAATCCTGATGTACCACTTGTTCCTGATGTACCTGAGCTACCACTTGTTCCTGATGATCCACTTGATCCGGAAGTACCTGATGTACCTGAAGTTCCACTTGATCCTGAACTACCGGATGTACCTGAAGTTCCACTTGATCCTGATGATCCACTTGTTCCGGAAGTACCTGCTGATCCAGATGATCCACTTGTTCCGGATGTACCCGAAGATCCTGAAGTTCCACTTGATCCAGATGACCCACTTGTTCCGGATGTACCCGAAGATCCTGATGATCCACTTGTTCCGGATGTACCCGAAGATCCTGATGATCCACTTGTTCCGGATGTACCTGCTGATCCAGAAGATCCACTTGTTCCGGAAGTACCTGCTGATCCAGAAGATCCACTTGTTCCGGATGTACCTGAACTACCACTTGATCCTGAAGTACCTGATGTACCTGAACTACCACTTGATCCTGAAGTACCTGATGTACCTGATGATCCGCTTGTACCGGATGTACCACTTGATCCATCAGATCCAGAAATAACCATTAAATCCCAATCAGAATTAATATCAGGTGTTGAAGAACTTGGAGCAATACTATAAGTTATAGCTATATAAACTTTATAAGGAGAACCATATTTAACAACATCATTTAGCCCATAAGGTGTAGTTGAAGTCCAATCACCTACCCAATTTAATCCTAGACCAGATGCGCCACTTGTACCTGATGAACCGGAAGTTCCACTTGATCCTGAAGACCCTGATGTACCAGAAGTTCCACTTGATCCTGAAGATCCTGATGTACCACTTGTACCGGATGATCCCGATGATCCACTTGTACCTGATGATCCCGATGATCCACTTGTACCGGATGATCCCGATGATCCACTTGTACCGGATGATCCCGATGATCCACTTGTACCAGAAGTTCCACTAGTTCCTGATGATCCATCAGTACCATCAACACCATCTATACCACTTATTCCACTAGTTCCTGATGTACCTGAACTACCACTTGTACCGGATGTACCGGAAGAACCGGATGATCCACTTGTACCGGATGTTCCGCTTGATCCTGATGATCCACTAGTTCCTGATGTTCCTGAAGAACCGGATGATCCGCTTGTTCCTGAAGTACCAGATGATCCACTAGATCCACTTGTACCTGAAGTACCACTTGATCCAGAAGATCCTGATGTACCGGATGTACCGGATGTACCACTTGATCCAGAAGTTCCACTTGTTCCGGATGACCCACTTGTTCCGGATGTACCCGAAGATCCTGATGATCCACTTGTTCCGGATGTACCCGAAGATCCTGATGATCCACTTGTACCGGATGTGCCACTTGATCCAGAAGATCCACTTGTACCTGAAGTACCGGAGGATCCTGAACTACCACTTGTACCAGAAGTTCCACTAGATCCTGATGACCCACTTGTACCTGAAGTACCACTTGATCCTGAAGATCCTGAAGTACCACTTGATCCTGAAGATCCTGAAGTACCGGAAGTTCCACTAGACCCTGAAGATCCACTAGTTCCTGAAGTACCGGAAGATCCTGATGATCCACTTGTACCGGAAGTACCACTTGATCCACTTGTACCGGAAGTACCTGATGATCCTGATGTACCGGAAGATCCTGAAGATCCACTTGTACCGGAAGTACCTGATGATCCTGATGTACCGGAAGATCCTGAAGATCCACTTGTACCGGAAGTACCACTTGATCCACTTGATCCACTTGTACCTGAAGTACCACTTGATCCTGAAGATCCTGATGTACCGGAAGTACCACTTGATCCTGAAGATCCACTTGTACCTGATGTACCACTAGATCCGCTTGTACCTGATGTGCCACTTGATCCACTAGCAGTAGGAATCCAAGAAAAAACACCATCTCCCGTATTCGAAAGAACGTACCCAGCCGTAGCCCCACCATTTGAACCAGTATTTAAACTAGAAGCTGTTAAACTACCAGGTATAACATATGCTGAATAAGTTACACCACTTTGTGTAAAACCAATTGTTGAAGTATTATCGAATGATACTGTACCACCACCAGAAAAAGTATAATTGTTTAATCTTTGACCCACATATTGCCAAGCAACTACACGAGGACCACCGGTTGATGTACTCTGTATATATGATTGTTTAGATGCGTTAGAGGTAGCTTCAAAATTGACTTTATTAAAAGTAAATCCTAATCCATTTCCACTATCAGCAGGTGTATAACCAATGTCAAATCTAATAAGTCCTGAAAAATAATCAACATCATAATAAGCACTACCGTAAGATATAGCAGTAGTACCATCTTTTTGATACATTAATAATTGGTATCCAAAAGAAGGCGCCCCTGAACTATCAGTAACATCTGAAGGATTTATTAACGATTTAACCCAGTTACTAGATGGAACAAAACCATCAGCAGCAGGTGTCGGTGTACCAGTATCAATAAACCAAGTTTGATAATTTGTATTTGTAAGAGGATATAAATAAACAGGATTCGAAAATACACCAATAGAGTCAGGAATAAGAGAAGCACTACCAACCTGTCTAACTATAACACCATCTCCGTATTGAGATGCAGATGCTGTAGTAGGAGCATAAGATATTGAATCCATCCAAACTTCATTGGATCTGACATTATGTGCACTCTTATACTTCTCATTTCCAACGAGGTTAGAGGCTTCTGTTAATACCTTACCAAGTGAGTGATAAAAGGCAGCATTTATTTTTGAATTCTGTTGACTATTTGGCATACTCTATATATTTTATCTAATAAGTGATAATTTTAATTATTATCAGTTTAATTCATTATTATCGGATATTGACTTTAATCTTGTAGCAATTTTTTCAAATTGTTCTTTTGTAACATTCAGATTATAGTAAATATCACCTAATTGTATAGATAAAACATACATATCTTGACCCGTTCTTGGATCCACGAAAACTTTATTAATTTTTACATCAAACATTTTTTTTAATTTTATTTTTTTAAGCAAGAGCTATATTTGTAATTCTTAAATTCTTACCAGTAGCTGAATTTTTATAACCTATAAACAGCCAAACTTTTTTAACAACTGGACTTAAAGTGCCTTTTGACCACTGTATATTTTTAGATGATTCAGTGGCATTATTTAGATTATATGAAATAGGAGCTTGTCTAGTAGCATATGTAACTGGATTACCAGATACAAATAAAAACTTATTTGGAGTCGCATTAGAACTTGTATCATCAATTCCAACTATTATAACCAAATCTCCAGTACCAGCTGTACTATTAACACCATCATAATGTAAGTAAGATTCACTAAAATTACTATTGAGTGTAAAAATACCACTACCTCTTGCGGAAGATGATGAATCACCATAAGAAGTTACATGCCATCTATAATCATTTAATGTTAATGTGGTTGTTGTTCCTGTATCCACATTCGTATAAACAGTAAAGTTTTTATTAGCCCCAGACAACGAAGAGTAATCAACAGATGCTGATAAATTAAATATCGGATAAAACTGAGTAAAGTTTGTCTGAGGATAAATAACTCTACCAAAAATATATTGTAACTCATCAGTATTTGTTGACGATAAAGATAAAGTAGAATCAAAAGACGCAGTACCACTTGACATAACACCAGTCATTGATAATCTTCCATTCTCACTATCAATAGGATTATTTAAAAGTGTAACGGAACTAGGTGAATAAGTATCAAACAACATAGCTCTACTAACTGATTGACTAAAACCAACAGTAGACCAATCGTATATTGTAGATCTAACATAAGAAGTTGCTGATGAACTTATAGTATTATTAGTAGAATATCCTGGTATATATGTAGAAGATGAATTCACAGTAGCTGTTCTTGAATAAGTAAGTCCTGAATTATTCCAATCAATTGACCATCCAGTTATTATACTACCAACACCTTTTGTTCCATCAGCATAACCATCTAAAGAACCAGTAATAGCCAAATTCGTACAAGTAAAATCTATTTGTTTACTTGTTGGAAAAGTTTGGTCATTTAATAAATTTATACTCGATGCAGTTAAAGCAAATGTTGAACTCATTGCGTAAAATTTAACACCAGAATATTGAACAGTTGTTGGTGTCAACTCATTAAAATCAACACCACCTGCTATCTTAGCACTTGAAGAAGATCCATCACTATCATAAAGTATATCCGAACTGGTAAACGAGTATATGCCAAATCCAGCATTACCAGCACCATCTCCGTTATAATGTTTAACATTCCAACTAAATCTTCCACCATTTGGAAATAAAGTACCAACGGCAATTGTACCGGAAACATTGGCCTTATATCTATCACTATCTGGTAAAAAACTATTAACTGTTATTGTTATACCATTTGATGTAGTAGATCCAGCAGCATTTATGACATAATTATTTATAGATGATAAAACAGAACCATCGTGATTGTATAAAGTGAAACTCATTGTAGTACCATTATTAAAGCAACCGAATTCAGATTCTGTAAATGCGGTTAAGTTACTAGATGAGTTTATAGCAGATCTTGTTGTATTAGCTGAGAAATTTGTAGCAGGTGACCAAGATCCTATTCCAAAATCACCAGAGTTACCAGGTGTAGTGTTATAAGTATTATTTGTTGGTTGTGATATATATCTTGATGATCCACCACCCAAGGAAGGAGAAAAATAACCAACATAATTGGGAGCCGGAATCCAAACTGTTACAGTTGGAGCGGGACCGGTAACAGAAACACCAGTAGCAGTAGAACCAGGTGATGGAATAGTTACATTTCCACCTCTAAATATCATAGTTGATATAGAACTGAAAGTTTCACCAGTAATATAATCAACAACATCTAGTGAAGTACCACTACTAGCTGGTATCCATTGAAAATTACCATCTCCAGTATTTGATAAAACATAACCAGCTGTAGCACCACCACTTGACCCAGTGTTTAATACCGAGGCAGTTAAACTATTAGGATTTATACTAGCTGATGCTGAAAGACCACCAGGAATACTTTGTGTAGAAAATGAAATTGTATCCGTATTGTAAAATTCAACTGAAGCTGAATTACCTGATGTACCACTCGTACCTGAAGTTCCTGAAGTTCCTGATGTACCGCTCGATCCGGACGTACCTGATGTACCTGAAGAACCATCAACACCACTTGTACCACTCGATCCGGACGTACCTGAAGAACCAGCAACAGATGGAAGCCATACAAAGTTACCATCACTAGTATTTGAAAGAAAATATCCAGCTGTAGCTCCACCACTTGTTCCAGTATTTAAAACAGATGCAGTCAAACTACCATCTAAAATATAAGCTGAGTAAGTTAAACCACTTTGAGTAAATCCAATTGTTGAACTTGTACCAAAAGAAACTTCAGCAGCGAATGAATAATCATTTAATGTCTGACCAACATATTGCCAAGCAACAGCTCTAGGACCACCAGTTGATTCACTTTGTATATAAGCTTTTCTAGCAACATCACTAAGAGTAGAACCTTCGAAAGAAGATTGTGTAAAAGTAAAGTATAATCCACTAACCGCACCGGCATCTTTTGGAGTTCTACTCACATCAAATCTAATTAAACCAGCAAAGTAGTCAACATCATAGTAAGCTGCGCCATAAGAAATAGGAACACCATCTCTTTTATACATTATAAATTCATAACCAAAAGAAGGAGCACCAGCAGCATTAGGAACATCCGATGGGTTTATTAAAGGTTTAACCCATTCAGAAGAAGGTTCAAATCCTGTTAATTTCGCACTAGGAGTACCAGTATCCATAAACCACGACTGATAATTAGAACCAGCTAATGGATATAAATATACTGGGTTTGAGGAAGTACCAACTTGCCTAACTATAATATCATCAGAATACTGAGAAGCTGATGCAACAGTTGGGGCATAGGATATCGAATCCATCCAAACTTCGTTGGATCTGACATTATGTGAACTTTTATAAAGTTCATTACCGACATCATTGGTGTCCTTGGTTATAACTTTACCAAGTGAGTGAAAAAATCCGGCTTTTCTTTGTATATCTTGACTACTATTAGGCATGTACTATATATATTTATTCTATTCCAACATTATCGTAAATAGCTCTCAATTTGAAAAAAATCTCCTCAAATTGAATTTTAGTTACAGGAATATTATGGTATTCATTACCCATTTGAATGGATAGAATATAAATGTCTGTTCCAGTATTAGGATCTTTGAACATCTTGGTAATTTTAATATCTGTCATTTTATTTTAATTTATTTTTATTACACGGTAAGATGTATATTACTCATGTATAAATTTTTACCTCTTGTACTATTTTTATATCCTATGAATAGCCAAACTTTTTGAGCCGTAGGAAGAGTTCCAACAGAAAATTTAATTTGTCCATTTATATCTAAGCTCTGAGAACCAGGTGATTGTCTAGTCTTATAAGTGACTGGGTCACCAGAAACATATAAGAACTTATCAGGAGTTGTACTAAATCCAGTTGAATCTATAGCAACAAGTATAACTAGGTCATTTGTACCCGATGATCCGGTTGTAGCATTATAAGCCAAGTCAGCCTCTGTGAAATTTGTTGTTCCACTGGTGAATGAGAATATGCCATTAGGTATAGATGTTAAATAACTAGAGTCTGCTCCATATGATGTAACATGCCATCTGTAATCCGTAAAAGTAACACCAGTTGTCGCTCCTGTATTAATATCTGTATAAACAGTAAACGTTTTATTAGAACCACTTAAAGTTGAGTAGTTAACAGAAGATGACGTGTTAATAACAGGACTGAATAGTGTAAAGTTAGTCTGTGGATAAATTATTCTACCAAATATGTATTGTAACTCATCAGTATTCGTTGTTGATAATGAAAGCGATGAATTAAAAGCAGAAGATCCACTAGAAAGAACACCACTAACCGACAATCTACTATTTTCACTATCTAAAGGATTATCATTATAAGTAACCGATCCAACTGAATTTGTATCAATTAGAACTGTCTTAGAAGCAGAATTATCACTATCAGCTAAACCATAATCATATAAATTGACGGTAACATAAGACCCAGCAACCGAACTTATAGTATTATTAGTTGAAAATCCCGGAACATAAAGACCACTAGAAGATATTGAACCATCTTTTGAAAAAGTAAGTCCTGATTTATCCCAATCTAAAGTCCATCCCGTAATTGAACTACCAACTCCTGGCTGACTTCCATCAGCAAAACCAGGAAGAACACCAATACCTAAACTAACAGGAGTAAAATCAACTTGTTTAGTTGTTGGTATAGTTATATCATTTAGTAAATTAATACCGGATGCTGTCATTGCGAAAACACTACCCGTATTATAGAAAGCAACACCCGAATAATACTTCAAATTTGGTGTTTTCTCATCATATTGAACAACTCCTGTTATATTAGCACTTGAAGAGGATCCATCATTATCATAGAAAACTGGAGTTGATTGAGTAAAAGCATAAATACCTGTTCCTGAGTTACCAACACCATCACCACTATTGTTGTGTATAACACCCCAAGTAAATCTCCCACCATTTGGAAATAATGTACCAACAGCTATTGTTCCAGTAACACTTGCTTTATATCTATCACCATCCGGTAAAAAACTATTAACTGTTATTGTTATACCATTTGATGTTGTAGATCCGGCAGCGTTTAAAACGTAATTACTAATTGATGATAAACTTGAACCATCATGATTCAAAAGATTAAATGTTAATGTTGTATTTAAGTCGTAACAAGCGAATTCCGATTCAGTAAATGCAGTATGTGTAGTTACATTAGTAACACTTCTAGTTGTTGTTATTGAAGGTGTCCAAGTTCCTGTTCCAAAATATCCATTAGAAACAGATGAAGTGTATCCATTAGTAGATGGTGTAGAAACATATCTACTATAAGGACCAGTAGGTAAACTTGGACTGAAATATCCAACATAATTAGGAGCTGGTATCCAAACCGTAACAGTAGGAGCAGCACCTGTAACTTGAACAGCACTAGCTGTACCAGGAGAACCAGGAACACTAACAACACCACCTCTAAATATAATATTATTTACACTACTATAAGTAATGCCAGTTCCAAAATCAACAACCGATATATCACCACCGCCTCCAGGTTGCCAAGTAGCGACGCCAGAATTATCAGATGTTAAAACATAACCAGCGGAAGCTCCACTAGGTATGATAATATCAGAATTTATTGAAAATGTAGATCCAGTTATATCAACAGCCGATCCATCATCCATAATAGAAGATGTCGCAGTCAACATATAAGGACTAGTCCATCTTGGTACATAGTTATTCTGACCTAATCCATTAATTTCAGCAAAATAAACATTAGACCAAGTACCAACATTGAAAGATCCAGTTGGTCCAATTGTAACTGAACCATTAGTAACAACAACATGACCCATGTTGTCTATACTACCATCAATATTTAAGTCACCATAAACCCAATATTGAGTATTTGGTTTAACAATAATATTATCTTGAGGTGTTATATTATATTTTATACTACCATCATAACTACTAGTACCACCACCACCTGATGATGGATCTAATAATTCAAAAAATGTTCCGTTATAAGTTACAATATACTGATATCCTGTTTTTATTTGACCAGAATAAATATCACTTAGTATATAACCGTCTGTTTTCTTAACAATTACATGACCTAATCCATTTACATTCAAAGATACACTAGCACTTACGTTAGTATTAGTGAATTTAACAATATATAAACTATCAGTATCATATTGATTAAATATTGGTGTACTAGTAGCTGAATAACTACCACCACCAGTTTGTGTAGCAACTAATCTTCTAACTTGACTTTCTCTTTCTTTCTGCCATCCACCACCAGAAGTATAAATACCTTCATATCTATAAATAGAATTATCTTCATCATCAATTCTAACAGACATTCCATTTGTTGGATATGTAATTTCCCAATTTGATATTGATGAATTCCATTGGGCAACAAAACCTGGAGTCAGTGGTAACCAATTTGTACCACTAATAGAATCTGATTGATTTCTACCAACTAAATATCTGTCTCCATTAGAAGGAGAAACAGGTTCAGAAAAAGAAACAGTTAAAACAGAGTCTAACCATTCACCACCACCAGAACCACCAGAACCACTAAACTCTTTCCAGTTTAAATTATCTGTTAATGTAGTAGATGAATAACCATAAGTTAATTGATATGTCTTATTGTTAGCAGTAATAGGATCATTATAAATAACAACTAACATACCCCAATCTCTTCTCTCAATGATTAAAGCGTCTCTTTCAGCTATTGTCTCATAGCTGTGTAAAGCACCTTTAATTTCATTAGAAAAAACGGTTGCTATCGTTTGTAATGGATCAGCAGGTCTTATAGAAGACGCTATTATCGTTCCTGAATATCCACCATTACTATTTGTTCCGTATGCCATTTTTTTGTTAAGTTATTTTTATGTTATCACATATGTAAATGTGTTTGGAGCTTGTGTATTTCCAAATACCCAAACATCATAAGTTGCTCCTGTATATCCAAGTTGATTAGTAAATGCAACATTACTTCTTGTTTTTATCCAGTTATTATTACCAAATCCACCAATTGAAACATGAGGAGGATTTGTTGATAAGTTAACAGCATTACTAGGCCAAATAAACACCACATAATCAAAATTTGTTGTTATTGTTCTTGTTTGTGTATAATTTCCATTTCCACTTAATCCACCGTCTAGAGAATTACTCAAAGCGGTGATATCACCATGTGAGAAAGTCAAACTAGAAACTGTAGTAAGAGGGTGACCACTTGGTAAAGTTCCCCAATATCTTCTATTGTCCCAATAAACATAAGTATATGCGGTTACTGTATTTGGAGTAGGAGTATTACTATCAGTAACGTCTATACTAAATGTTGTATTTGTATTTGTAACGGCAGTTGTTGGAAATGTTCCCGTTTGTGTATTTCCAGTAACAGAAACATTTTGAATAGATCCACCATTTTTCTTTAAAGTTATAAAAGTCAGCGTCTTTGTGTTTTTAGTTGCTGTCCAAGATAAAGTAACTGCATTTGAAGAACCGAATTCTCTAGTATTACCACCAGAGATTGAAGCATATGGATAAACATAAGGATATAATAATTTATCCCACATTTCTTGCATACTAGCTCCACTAAAGGTAGAACCAGGTGGTATACCAACCAAGTTAGAAGCAACTGATGGACTTAAATTTGTATAAACCGAAGAAGCTGATGCTGATTGACTAGCAATAATTTGCACCTCAGAGATTCTTTCCCATAGTGTGTATATCGAGTTTCTAACATTCTTAGCTTGAATCAAATTAGCCGTATTATCCGGCATCTGATACAAAAGCTCTTGTATTGTAGAATACTGAACAGCAGATGCACTACCCCCATCAGGAGCTGGTGGTCCAGAAAATGTTCCTATTATCATTTAAATCTATCTATTTTTATTATATATTAAATCCAAAGAATCTTTATTTGTAGTTTGTTAAAAAATATAGTATATTTGTTAAAAATAATTTTAAGATGGAAGAACTATTAAAACTAATTAGCGAGAAATCACCAGGATCTAAACCTTTATATTTAGTGATTAGGGGATCACATGCTTACGGTACAAATATTGAAACTTCTGATACTGATTATTCCGGTGTTTTTATTCAATCTGAAGATGATATTTTAGGAAATAAATATATTGAACAAATTAATGATGATAAAAATGATACTGTAATCTATGAAATTCGTAGATTTTTGGAATTATTAGGAACTAACAATCCAACTGTACTTGAACTACTTAATACTCCAGAAGATTGTGTTCTTTATAAAGATCCAATTTTTGATTTAATTCTAAATGACCGTGAAAAGTTCATCACTAAAATCTGTGCTAAATCTTTAGGTGGTTATGCTAAACAGCAAATCAGCAAAGCTAAAGGTCAGAATAAAAAACAAAACTGGGAAAAAGATAAAGTAACTCGTAAAGAAGTACTTGACTTTGTTTATGTTATTGAAGGTGAAAAATCTATTCCTTGGAAAGTTTGGAACAATGATAGATATGAAGAAAAATTCATTGGTGTTGTAAATGTTCCAAATGCTAGAGACATTTATGCTGTTTATTTTGACCAAGATGCTTTTTGTATGTTTTCCGAAAGTATATCAGAATCTACTCGAAAGACTTTAATTGAAGTTCGAAAAGAATCTGGAAAATCTATGGGATTTGGATATAAAGGTTTAGTTAAAACTAATGAAGGTATTAACTCTACTGAATCAAATGCTCTTAGGTTATCTTCTATTCCAAAAGGTGAAGAACCTATATGTGTAGTTACTTATAACAAAGATGGTTATACTCAACATTGTAATGATTATAAATCTTATCAAACTTGGTTAGAACAAAGAAATGAAGCTCGTTGGGTTGATGTTCAATCACATGGTCAGAAAATTGATGGTAAAAATATGATGCACTGTATGAGACTTATTCAAATGTCTCGTGAGATTGCTGAAGGTAAAGGTATTGTTGTTCGTAGACCAAATGCTAAAGAACTGATTTCCATTAGAAAAGGAGAAGTTGATCTGCAAACTTTAATTGATAAAGTAGAGAAAGAAATTATTGAAATTGATAAACTTTTTGAAGAATCTAACCTACCAGATATGGTGGATAATAAACTTATTCACAATTTAATAGTAAAAATAAGAAAAGAAATATATAAATAATGGGAGTTTTAGAAATAATATCTATATTCGGCGGTGGAGTTCTTGTCGGATATTTTTTTAAGTTATGGTCTGATAGACTAACAGATAAAGTTAATAATCTTAGAGAGATTAAAGATAAAAATGATCAATATGAAAGAGTTTATCAAAATGTCATAAACAAAAAATCTAGATTTAAGACAAGAGTTAACAATACGGTTTATATTGGAACCAAATTACCAGATTATGGAAGAGTTACTATTGTTTATTTTTTAGATAAAAATGACATCGCAATCTTCAAAGATGATAAATGTATTATAACTTCTGATTCAGTTAGTAAAGACGTAGTTAATAATATAATAAAAGAAATTAACTATAGACATGGTTATAGAATAGATGATATAGTTGAGGTTTTAGGTTTAGTTTTCTATAGACCTGATTTTGAAAAAAGCTTTAATGTTAATTTTCAAGATATCAAAGAAAGAGCCATGAGAATGGGTAAAGAAATGAGTGAAATGTCAGATATAGATAAAATACAGAAAAGAAATAAGGTAAGGTTTGATATTGATGAAATATTAGACAAGATTAATAAAGTAGGTATTGAAAATCTAACAAATGAAGAAAAAGAATTTTTAAACAATTTCAATAAATAATAATGAGTGATTTTAAGATTAGAAGTTATGAATCTGTAATGAAGGAAACTTATAACAGAGTTGAATCTAATAAGTGTTTTGATATAAAATTAAAACCATATAAAAAAGATTTCTTAGAGAAGGTACTTTTCTATTTTGAGGAGAAAGAAGAATTTGAAAAGTGTATGGTTATAAATGATTTTATAAATAAAAGATTTAATCACGAATTAAATTATACAAAATAAAAAAGAGGGAAGTGTTTATCTTCCCTCTTTTTTTATAATTATTTTAAATATTATTTAAGTAAATCGTAATACTCATTAAAATGTTTGATACGATCAGCTAAACCGATTGTACCACCATTTACTCTTTTTGTAACAGCAGTTACAGTAGCAGTGTCAGCACCTTTATCACAGATTGACCAAAGTTTATTTGAGTCAAAGAAGAAAGCTGCAGATGCTAATGGATATTTAGTTGCTACTAAATCTGGATTAGCAATTGTATCTTCACCAATAAATTTAGCAAAGTTTGTGTAGTTACTTTTTCCAGTTAATTGAATATAACCTCTACCTCTGAATTTATAACCTTCTTTAGAAGCCTCGTCACCATTACCCATTCTTGATCCATAAACTTTAGAAGCAATCATTTCTGGTTTTCTTTCATACTGTGCCGCTGTAGCTGCACTAAAGTATTTAGGGAAAGTTCCAACTAAACCTTTAGCTGAATAGTTTAAGTTTTCAGATACTGCTTTGAATCCACCACTTTCGTGACCACATTGAGCCAAGAAGTGAGCTAATCTTAATGGATTAGTAATATTGAATTTTGCTGCTGTATCTGGTATTTGAGCAATAACAGCATCAGGAACGTGTCCTTTTAATTTTTCTAGTTTAAAACTACTTGGGGGAATAACAACATTAGAAACAGGAGCCGCCGCAACTGGTGCTGGAGCACCGCCGAACATTTTACTCCAAGTACCGTCTCCTACAAGACCATCAGCAGTTAATCCATTAGCTGATTGCCAAGCCTTAACCGCTTTTTCTGTACCAGGTCCGAAAGAACCATCTGCCGATAAACCTAATTTTTCTTGAAGTTGTTTCACTTCATTTCCTTTAGATCCTACTTTTAGTAACATATATTTAATTTTTATTTTGATTTATATATTACCAGTAAATTGTTAAAAAAAGACAAATGAGTATAAAAGTCAATAAAGACCGTAATAATATTATTATATAATTAGTGTTAAGAGATTATCATGATGTTACATGATTTAGATAATCCAGATAAAATATTTACCTTGGTCTTCTTTTTGGTATTCACCACCTAATAAATCAGAAATAGTTTTAATTAAAAATTCAGGTGTAAAAATATCAAACATTTTATTTTCAAAAACTTCTTCTTTAACTAAGTCTTTTAATTCAATAGAGATATTATCAGTTAAAGAAATTTTAGATTTAGATAATTCAGTATATAAATGATCAATCATATTACCTTCAATTATTTCCAAATCTTCTTTAGAATAAATAATAACTTCAACATCTTGATTATTCCAATCATTTATCTTAAATATGTGTTTATCAGCGTCAACAATATCAATATCACCTAGGTTAGTATCAAAACGATCTGCTAATACTTTTTCCATTTGCTGAGTAGCTTTTTCAATACCTTTATAAAGACATTGTTTCATAGAATGAATTTTGAATTCTTCTGACTCAAACATTTTAAATGATTCAAATGTAATAACACCATCTTGTTCCATACTATCTCTATCTTCGATTATATCTTTTAATATAATAGCAGCACCTTTAATGTCTTTAAGTTTATTTCTTTCTAAGAATTTATTAAATCTTTCAGAACCAGGTTGTAAGTATCTTTTAAGATTAGAAGGTCTAACTTTCCATTTATCTAAATAATCATCTACCAATGAATTAATCATTTGGTAGTATCTATTAGCATCTTCTCTATTATTAATTGACATATTTTTTATTGATTTTTAGATAATTCATTCCACTCTTCTTCATGTAATTCTTCTATTTCATCAGAATCACAAAATTTACAACTACCACACTCTTCACCGGACTTCCAAATATTATCACATTCATCACAAGAGTAATAACAACTCTCATTTATTTCTTCTGGTTGACTTTTAGAAAATTTAAAATTTTCAAACTTTTTTATGTTTTTCATAAATATTTAGTATATTTGTATTGAAGTATATATTAAAAAAATATTTCTTTTTATTTAAAACAAACATTAGAAAAAATGATATATACTCTGAAAACAAACAATTTACAAAACAACACAAATTATTTACAAAAAAAACAAAAAAACAAACAATTATGAAAAAAATCACGTTCATGCTTTTAGCATCAGCAACAATTTTCTTAGCTTCTTGCACAACTGGAGCAGAAAAAACAGAAACAACATCTACAGACTCTACAGCAGTAGTATTAGACTCAACAGCTTGTGACACCACTTGCTTATCAGTTGATACAGCTACAGTAGCTCAGTAAGTAAAAATAGTTAGGTTAAAGAGAGACTTTTTAGTCTCTCTTTTCATTTTAAACAAATCCAGTTTTTATTATAGAAATAAAATGAGAATAGAATGCCAAGATAATTTAGAATTCATGAAATCAATTGAAGATAAATCACTTGATTTAATTTATTGTGATATTCTATATGGAACTGGTAGAAAATTCTCAGACTATCAAGATTTAAAACCAATTAAATCAGATATTGAAGAACATTATATTCCTCGTTTAAAGGAAATGTTTCGCATTCTTAAAGATACAGGTACAATCTATCTACAAATGGATACTAAAATAAACCATTGGATCCGTTGTATTATGGATGATATCTTTGGATATGATAATATGAGAAATGAAATCATTTGGTTTTATAATACAGCACCTAGAAAGAAGTCAGACTTTGGTAAAAGACACGATATAATTTATCGTTACTCAAAAACTGATAATTATAAATTCAATCCAGTTAGAGAACCTTATTCTTTATCAGCTCCAAGAGGTTATGAAAAGGAAAAGTATTATCATCCAGAAGGTAAAGTAATTGGTGATGTTTGGCAAATGAATATTCTTGGTCAAAATGATAAAAAAGAAAGAGTTGGTTATGATACACAGAAACCAAAGTCTTTAATAGAAAGAATTATAGTATCATCTTCAGATGAAGGAGACTTAGTTGGAGATTTCTACCTAGGTAGTGGAACAACAGCCGTTGTTTGTAAAGAGTTAAATAGAGATTTTATAGGATGTGATATAAATACTAATGCGATTGAAATAACCAAGTCAAGGTTATAAATTAGACAAAGATAAATTAATATATATGTTATGAATTTGTCTCAATTAAAAGATTACTATAATAAGAAGCCTGTTGAATATACCATCAGAGAAAATTATGAGTTAGTAGAAGATAGAGAATATGTTCCAAGATTTACATTAAAAAATGTTAAAGATATTGCTAACATTCCTATCAACGAACCTATTAAATATTCTGATGCTATTATGATCAAAGCCATTAAATATGGTATGATGTTTCTTATTAACTACAAAGGCGAAGAAGACAAACACTTTGCAGGACATGAACGTGTTATTTATCCAATGGTACTAGGTCGTTCTACACAAGGTAAAGTTCTTTTAAGAGGATGGCACTTAAATGGTTGGTCTGTTTCTAATAAAAGACATATTGATAAGATATGGAGATTATTTAGAACAGATAGAATTCTTTCTATGACTTTTACAGGATCATTTTATAGATTAGCCCCAGTTGGTTATAATATGAATGATAAAGGAATGAGAGGTGGTATCATTGCTAAGGCAGACTTTAATGAAATCAGAAGAAATCAACAAAAATTAGTAACACAAAATACTATTCAAAATAGAGAAGAAGTTACTTTAGGTGATGAAGAAAGAAAGTCAGTTACAATTAGAACTAAAAATACTGAATCTGTTTTAGACTTAAATGCACCACTTGAGAACGCTTATGTTAATAACATTAAAGATGTATCAACTGCTAAGATATCGTTCTTAAAAAGTATCTATGGTAACAAATACATAGCTGTTTTAGGAGCACTTGGTCAACCAGGAAACACGGTTAAAGTTTTAGATGAAAAAGGAGTTAATATAGGAGTTTATAAAGTTTTAGACTCAACTACTGGTCAAATTCTAAAAAATATCAAAAAGGTTAAAGGCAACGCTATTTATGACCTTTATTTATTTGACAAGAAAGTTTAATATTTTGATTTAATATTTTAATATATAAATCAAACATATATTAATTTATGATTTTCAATTTTAACAAATTCATTAGCGAAGAAATAAGTATCTCAAAGTTAGATAGTGCTACGTTACAAGATACAACAAATCAACTAATGTATAGACTTGCTGAGTATAGAACTTATATACTTGCAAATATACACTACAATACACTTACTAATAAAGTAGAATATAAAAACTTTGATAGAATTGACATCAAAGTTATTATGAGAGAATTAATTAATGAATATACTCAAGAATTCGTTAATGAATTAAATATTGAAGCTTTTTTAAGAAAAGTTAATCAAATTTTAGATTTAAGAAAAAGAAATACTAAAAGAAAAGTCAGAGAAGCATTTGATGAATACTATCAAACAATTGAAGATAGAATAAGTCAAGTAAAAAATTTAGGAACACCATCAGGAGTAGAAGAATTTGAAATACCCGGAGGTGAAGGATCAATCTTACCAAGAAAACAATACGAGTCTGAAAAATATCAAATACAAGTTGAATTATTAAAGTTACAAGAATGGGTTGTTAAAAATAACAAGAAAGTGGCTATTGTATTTGAAGGTAGAGATTCAGCTGGTAAAGGTTCGACAATCAAAAGATTTACAGAATATCTTAATCCAAGAGGATTCAAAGTTGTTGCTTTAGGTTTACCAACTGACGAAGAAAAGAAAAATTGGTTTGGAAGATATGAAAAACATTTACCTAAACCAGGTGAGATAGTTTTCTTTGATAGAAGTTGGTATAATAGAGCTGTGGTAGAACCTGCAATGGGTTACTGTACAGAAGACCAATATAAAGATTTTATGGATAAAGTTATTCCTTGGGAAGAAAAACTTATAAATGATGGAGTTATTCTAATTAAGTTTTGGTTCTCTATCACACAAGAAAAACAAATCAAAAGATTTGAATTAAGACAACAAAGTCCTCTTAAATATTGGAAGTTTTCTCCAAATGATGCTAAGGTATTAGACAAATGGGAAGTTATAGGAAATTTCAAAAATCAAATGTTTTCAAAAACATCAAGTAGAATGTCTCCTTGGGTTATTGTTAATTCAAATGATAAAAAAATTGGTAGATTGAATGCGATGAGATATGTTCTTTCAGTAATTAATTACGATGATAAGAATACATCAATTTCAGAATACTATCCAGAGGTGGTTACTGTTTTAAAATAAAAAATAAAAACTAAATATGAGTATTAAATCATTTAATTCGTTTAACGAAGCAAAAAAAGATAAATGGATAAAAGATGCCATTAAAAACCCAGGTGCTTTAAAAAAGTCTTTAGGTAAAAAAGAAGGTGAAAAAATTTCTAAAAAAGAAATAGATTCAGAGTTACAAGCTCTTAAAGCTAAAGATAAAGATCCTAAAAAACCAGGAGCTCAATTAGGTAAAAAAGACGCTACTAAAAAAAGAAGATTAGAATTAGCTAAAACTCTTCGTTCTATGAATGAAGACTGTGGTGAGACCAATAACTATATGTTTTTTGGTAATCTTAAAACTATTAAAAGATTAGTTGATGAGATGTTAGAAATGGATGAAGCTGAAGTTGATGCAATGTTATCGGATGGTCATAATTGGGCAGTAGACCATATAGCGACATCTAAAGATGATGTTGAAGAAGTTTTTAACTTTTTAGCGGGACATAATTCATCAGAACATGGTGAAGATACAATAGAACATGGCGAGGAAAAATTGGATGATCTAGAAGGCGGTATTAAAAGCTTTCAAGATTTTCAATAAAAAATAATATAAAAGGAGAATAATTATGAGTTACACAAGAGAACAAATTGAAGCAGCAGTAAAAGCAAAAGGATACGCTTGGTTTGATGATGCTGCTAATAAAGGTTTTGATGTTAATATTGTGGGTGTCAGAAACTCAGCTACTGGACAAGTAGTAACAAATGCGTTTGATGATACTTTAACAATATCTTACAAAGAAAATGGCCAATGGAAATTTCATTCTTGGTCAGCTACAACAGATCCAGGTAAAAAAGGTGTTTTAGAATACCACAATGCTGCTGGTGTTGCTAGATTAGTTGAAGGTCAATATCGTGGTTCACACGCAATTGGTTTACACCAAGGTAAATACGAAGCTTTGAAACAAGCTAAAACCGTAAAAGTTTATAGAGATGCTAACAAAGACTTAACTTACAATGAAGATAAAATTCAAGAAGGTGTTTTTGGAATAAACATTCATAAAGCAGGCGCTGATTCAACTTATGTTGAGAACTGGTCTGAAGGATGTCAAGTATTCAAAAAGTCTGCTGACTTTGAGGCTTTTATGTCAATCGTAAGAAAATCAAGAGACATTCATGGGAATTCATTTACATACACATTGATTGAATCAAGTGATATTAAGTAATTCTTAAAATAATTAAAAGACCTCTTAGATTCTAAGAGGTTTTTTTATGCCTAGTAAAACAAATAAGACTTTATTTCATAAAAGTATTATGAAGGAAATTGATGAATTTTTACACTTCTTATTAGAACACGAATCAGATGAAAGAATCAGTTTCTCTAAAAAGATAAAATATGGATATAGATATTACTATGTCAATTTTAATATTGATGAAAAACCAGAAGAAGAAGGAAAAAACCATTCTTATGGATCTTTAAGAGGTTTTAGAGTTTCAGATTCAATTGAAATTATTGTCGATAACCGGAATGGATGTGTTGAAATGATTTATGATAATGGAATGGAAAATATTATCATAGAAGATAAATATCTATTAGATAAGTGGAGTCACATCTTAGAAGAATATATAAACAAAGATATTTCTACAAAAACAAAAGATGTTATAGAAAACGCATTGAGTTCTTGTCATAATAAGAACTTACATAGAACATATCAAATGAAAAAAATATTACCAGAAGATGAATCTTTATAATCAAGAAGAAGTAGATAGAATAACAAAAGTTAAAGAAACTAATGATAAGTTAGAAGAATTCTTTAATGGCAAAAGAGGAGAATGGAATAAAACGGTTGAACCTCTTTTCAAAGTTCTATCAGTTGATTTATCAAATCCATCTAACTCTAAAGAAATTTTAAATGCTCAATCTTTGGCTTTAACTCACAGACAACAGATTAATGAACAAATCAATTTTTTCCTAAATAAAAGAAGTAAAGAAACTACTAAGATTAAGAAATTAAGACAAGATAAGTTTGTATTCTATGCAACTGGATTTGGTATTAAAACAAATTTAGGAGAAAAAGGAATTCTTATTGATGGTCACTTGGCTGAAAATGACAGATGTATTGAACTAATTGAATCTTATATTGAATTTTTAAGAGATACTGTTAGAAACTTAGAGTCATTAGGATTCTCAATTAAGAATATGATTGAGTTGATGAACTATCTAGGAAGATAATTAGTCTTTTAACTTCTTAACTGTTTTAGTTTTGATACCAGCTTCTTCAAGTTTTTCAAGACCTAAACCACATTCGTCACAAAAATCAACATCATCGGTTATCTTGTCTGATTGATCAAAAATTACATCACCATCACAATTTGAACAAACTTCACACTCACCAGAAACAGAGTGTAAGAAGTAACAATCTTTTGATGGTACATTAGATAAATCACCCATTTTCTTACTCAAGAAACACATAGTATCTATGAATGGATAGTTTTTGAAATCACCATCCAACTTAACTTTAATTTCACCCATCAAAGGATTCCCTTTATACATAAAATTAACATTATCTTCAATATAACTATTATTCTTTAACTTATAAAGAAATCCCTTTTCTTCAGCAAAGTTTTTGAACTTAATTACATCAGAGTCAGCATTTGTGTAAACTCTATCCATAAAGTATTTAGACTCACATGGAGATTCTTTTAATTTCCAAACTAAAGCACGACCGTGTATTTTACCATCACCATCAATTAAAATAAGTAATTGTACTTTCTTTGGATTCTCTGTATAAACTCTGAATGTACTTTTACCTTCATCTGCCATACAAGAACCACCTAAAGCTCCGTGAGATGAGAAATAATTTTTCATTTGATAGTATTTATGAATATCTTCACCGTTAACTAATTTAAATGCTTTTGATGTATCTATTTTAGATGCTTTGTAAGCATTTACAAAATCTTCAAAATCTTTGTCCTTTGGTTTGAAGTCTAATTTATCAGAAACTTCTTCTGAAGAACATAAAAGTCTAATAATTTTACCAATTTTAACCTCATTCCTACCAGGTAGTGAGTAAGGTAGTGATGGATCGTCATCAGAATCCCAGTCATCTGGAACTTTGTTAGATTGTAAAAAAGAAACCATATCATCTTTATCTGTAATGTCGAAATAATTTTGACGAACATATTTATCATCAAGCCATTCATTTTCTTCGATTACATTAATTATAGCAGATGATATTTTACCAACATTATTACTTTGAGTAGATAGGTTTCTTAACTTAACTACAAAATCTCCAGAAGCGTAAACACCTTCAGATTCAAATGTTGAAAATAACTCCATTAATAATTTTTGGACAATAAAACCATTATACCTCTTTACCATATAAGTATATATTAAATTTAAAATATCTTTTATCATATGAGAAAGTTTTTAGTCAAAGAAGATGTCAAGTTTTTCGCAACAACAATATTCACAAAAGGTGAAACTATTGAGTTGGAGAGTTATTATAATGTTGATAAAGGTGATATAAATTTTCCATTAGGTCTCGCTGAAATTTTAAGTGATAAAAGATTCCAAGAAGTAATAGAACCAAAACAAGAATTGAATTTTGAGGTTCAAGAACTAACCGAAGAAGAAGAATTAGAAGTTAAAAAATTCAGAATTCAGTTAGATATAACAACAAATAGAAAAAAGTTACGAGAAATAGAAAATTTCATGAGAAAAACACTTGAAGAGATGTTATAATTTCGTATATTTGTAAATAAATCTATAATTATAATGGATAAGTCATATACAATAGGAGCGTTAGTAGGAAGATTTCAAGTTCATGAACTTCACGAAGCTCATCACTACTTAATAGACCAAGTAGTTAAGAACCATAAGAAAGTAATACTATTTCTTGGTGTACCCAAAGTAGTTGGTACTAAGAAAAATCCTTTAGATTTTGAATCTCGTAAAAAGATGGTTCAACATCATTATCCAGATATTGTTATTCTCGCTCTGCCTGACTTTGGTGATGATAAAAGATGGTCACATGAATTAGATAAACGTATTAAAGAAGTTTACCCAATTGGTGATGTTCTTATGTATGGTGGTAGAGATTCATTTATTCCTTACTATAAAAACGGAGGTGGTCAATTTGATTGCCAAGAACTAGATGAATATGGTACCTTTGTTTCTGGTACAGAAGTTAGAAAGATGGTATCTGAAGAAGTTAAAGATTCTGCTGACTTCAGAGCAGGTGTTATCTATCAATCATATAATCAATATCCTAAAGTTCATCCTTGTGTTGATATTGCTATTATGGAAAATGATAAAGTACTTTTAGCTAAAAGACCTTATGAAGATGCTTGGAGATTTATTGGTGGTTTTTCCAAACCAAGTGATACAAGTTATGAACATACCGCTCGTAGAAAAGTAAGTGAAGATGCTGGTGGTAACTTAGTAATTACTGACCTAAAATATATTGGTAGTGTACAAGTTCCAGATTGGAGATACCAAAGTGAAGAAGATAAAATTATGACTATCCTTTATAAAACAAATAAAGGATGGGGTAGAATTGAACCATCTGATGATGTATCAGTATTGAAATGGTTTGATATTAAAGAACTTGAAAAAGTTGAAATTGTTAAAGAACACAAAGTTTTAATGACAATGTTTTTAGAAGACTTAAAAAAATAAAAATATATGAAAGTAAACACCTCTCCTGTTACTTATTCATCAATCGTTGAGATTGGAGAACTAGCGGCAAAATTAGAAAAAGAAACTGGTGATAAATATCTTAAACTTCATCGTGGAGTTATGGATGTCACAACAATTGATTTGAACTCATTTGCTCAAAACATTGATTTCAATCAAAAGAAAATTCAACAATATGGTGGTAACGATGGTGATGCCGGACTTATTGATACTATAAAAGATAAATTTCATCTTAATGGTCATTATGTAATGACCGTTCCGGGTGGAATGGCTACATTAGATGTTGTTATTAACTCACTATCAGATAAAACATTCTGGGTTCCTAAATATCATTGGGGTTCTTGGAATAAGATTCTCACCATTCACGGTAAAGATATCAAAACATTCAATGACTTTGATATTAAGAATGTAGAAGTTGGTGAAGGTGTTGTAATGTTATGTTATCCTTCAAATCCAACAGGTTACGCTCCTAAATTTGAAGACTTAAAAGCATTTGCTGATGTTTGTAAAGAAAGAAATCAAACTCTTATCTTAGACTTACCATACTACTACCTATTCAATGATATGTCTGATAAAATCTATGAACTTTATTCAGATAATGTAATCGTTATTTCTTCATTCTCTAAATCAGTTGGTTTATCAGGATTGAGAATCGGTTATATTGCCACTAAGAATAAAGAATTGTATGATACAATGAAGATTCGTTCTTTGTATAAGTATAACTCTATCTCAACAGTTCCTCAAGAGATTATCAATCAACTTCTTACTTCTAATAAAGGTCAAACAGCATTTGATAATTATAGAATGAAAACTAAAGCAGAAATCACAAAGAATATTAAATACTTATCTGATAATGGTTTGTTATTTGATGAATATACAGATATTCCAACTGGTCCTTTTGCTATTATCAATAAAACATTTGATGAATTACTTTCTGCTAAAATCTCAAGTGTTCCTTTGAACAAATTCACATTCAAAAACACTGAAGAACATTTGAAAAACGTATCAAGAATTTCTGTATCAGTAGACCATAATTTATTTGTGGAATATTTTGATAGATTGATAAAAAAGTCGTAAATTTGTATAACAATAAATCTATAAGTTATGTATAACAATAATATTTTAACACTAACGGACAGTTATAAAACGTCACACTGGAAACAGTATCCTAAAGGAACATCAAAAGTTTACTCTTATCTTGAGTCAAGAGGTGGTAAATTTGACAACACAATGTTCTATGGTTTACAATACTTTATCAAACAGTATTTGTCTGGTCAAGTTGTAACCGAAGAAAAAATTCAAAAGGCTAAGAAGTTCTGGGATGCTCACTTAGGACCTAACCACTTCAATGAAGCAGGTTGGAGACACATCTTGGATAACCACAATGGACATCTACCAGTTCGTATCAAAGCAGTTCCAGAAGGAACAGTAGTTAAAACAGGAAACGTTCTTGTTACAGTTGAAAACACTGACCCAGAAGTTCCTTGGTTAACTAACTTCTTAGAAAGTATCTTACTTCAAGTTTGGTATCCAACTACAGTTGGTACTCTTTCAAGAGAAGTTAAGAAAAATCTTATTAAGTATCTTAAAAAAACAACATCTTACAATGCAGAAGAAATTAGTGGTGTAGTAGCTTTCATGTTACATGATTTCGGTTTCAGAGGTGTAAGTTCTGTGGAATCATCTGGTTTAGGTGGATCTTCTCATATCATCAACTTTATGGGAACTGACACCGTATCAGCTATCTTGTTCGCTCAAGAGTTCTACAATACTGAGAATCCACTAGCGTTCTCAATTCCAGCTTCAGAGCACTCTACAATTACTTCTTGGGGCGAACCATTCGAAGTAAAGGCAATGGAAAATATGTTAGATTCTTATCCTACAGGCTTAGTTGCTTGTGTATCTGACTCTTTCGATATCATCCGTGCTTGTAGAGATTATTGGGGAACAGCTTTAAGAGATAAAATCTTATCTCGTGATGGGCGTTTAGTAATTCGTCCTGACTCAGGTGATCCAGTACAAACGCTAAAACAAATCTTTCATATTTTATGGGATAAGTTTGGTGGAACAACTAACGATAAAGGGTTCAAAGTTCTTGACCCACACGTTAGAGTAATCCAAGGTGATGGTGTAAATTTCGAATCAATTTCAGACATCTGTGATATGATGATTGAAGAAGGATTCTCAATTGAAAACATTGCATTTGGAATGGGTGGTGCTCTTCTACAAAAAGTAGATAGAGATACTCAAAAATTCGCCTTCAAATGTTCTTCTATCACTATCAATGGTGAAGAAGCTGAAGTTCGTAAAAATCCAATTGAGATTAACGAGAAAGGCGAAAGAGTACAATCTTTCAAAAAGTCAAAAGCTGGTCGTTTGAAATTAGTAAATGCTCAAACCGTTGAACATTCACACGATGAAGAATCAGACGAATTGGTTGAAGTATTCTTAAATGGTAAAGTCATGAAAGAATGGACGTTTGAGGAAGTTCGTGAACGAGCTCAAGTCGAAATTCAAATTGAAGAAATGGCTTAAAACTAAAAACCCTCTGATTTTTCAGAGGGTTTTTTTATTACATCAATCCACGATTGATTCTAAAATCTTTTTTATCGTCTTCTTCCATTTCTATATGTTCAGTATTCTTTAATTGTTCAACTAGATTATAAATTTGTTTACAAACCTCAGTTGATACTTCCATATACTTATCATTCATTTTCATGTCACCACTGTAGCTACCACCACCTGGACTCATTCGGAAACCGTACTTTACATGAAATTTAAATCCGTCTACTATAAATGAATATCCACGATTCTCTGATATCAATAATTTAGCAATTCCTTCTGAATTACCTTTTAACGATTTTAGTTCTTTAAGAATTTCTAAAGCAATATCTTCGTCTTTCCACCAAGGATGAAATTTACGAACTGGTTTAGGAATTAAAAAAGCTTCAAATTTTTGTAAGTGTTTCATTATTTCTTTTTCTTTTTTCTTGCTTTTGCGGCTTTAGCCTTAGTCCATAAATCAGCATCAGCTTTTCTAGCACCACCAGCACCAGTGATAAATGAATTTACTCTACCCATTCCCCATTGATGTTGAGCTACACCTGGTCTGTGACCAGCATTCCAAGCTTGCATACCTTTAGCAAACACTTTTCTTAAAATTCCCATTGGAATTCCAGATGCTTGAGATTTCTTTTTAAGAGAAGCACTCACACCAGACTTTTTAGACTCATCTAATCCTTCTAATTCATTTTCATCTCCTAATCCAATAGCATAATTCAATTCATCAAGAATAACATCTGTAGGTATTTCATCATCATTCTCATTATAAAATTTTCCTTCAGTTCCATACTCAGAGTAACTAACTAATGGAGTTCCTTCTTCAACTATTTCGTTATATAATGAGATAATATCATCTGGATCAGCCTCTTCGCCAAGTTCCATTATCACACCACTATAGTGTGATGGTATATGAATTTTAATCTCATTAGACATTTGTTGATTTTTTCCAATAGAGTCAACTATTTGTTTAACTTTATCTAAACTAAAGTTCAATTCAATAGCAATTTGTTCAATTTCTAGACCATCTTCTAATAATTCTTTAACATCTTCAATGTCAGAATGTGTGAAGTCCTCAAATGTATAAGATTCAAATGTCTTTAAGTATTTCATATTTTTAATTTATTTTTATTTATCACCAAACATTCTTTGGTAAGCTTTAGTTGCTGCGGATTTTTTAGTTTTAACTCTTTTTCCTTTACCACCTTTACCACCGGTGTAGTCAGCGTCCCAATCCTTTTTGTATTCTTTTTTACCTCTGAATGTGTCAATTTCTTTTTTCATTTTACCTGGATTCTTAGTTAAATATTTTCCAGGAATTTTACGACCTTTATATCTTTGAGCCTTAACTCTTTCTGATATTCCTAAAATAGACTGAATATCTTTTTCAATCATTTCTAAACCCTCGTCAATTGATTCAACACTCGTTTGAAAATCAATAACACCACCAGCTGTTTTAGTAACTAATAAATCATCAATATCGAAATCATACTTAATAGATAAGTTATCAGTTGAGAAACTAACTGTTAGTTCGTGGTCTTCTTTATTCTCCCACTCATATATAATATTCTGACCATTAGTTACATTATCAACAAGATCTTTAAGTTCTTGCATTTTAGCATCAATGTAGTTTCCGTTTTCAACAAACTCTCTAATGAATTGATTATATTTTTTTATCATAACTTATATATTAAAATCAAATAAACAAAATTGGTTTTTTAGAATATATCATGTAAGTAAATTATACCTAGACATGGCAAATAAAATAAAGTTCAAAATAAAAAGTGATAAATTTTCTGATTTCATCAATAAATTAGAAGATTTAACTAAAATATCAGATACTATTAAGTTAAAAATAGACAATGATAACATTCTAATGTATTCTATGTTAGGAGGTAATGTTATGTTGGCTTTTAAGAACTATCTAATTAATACAAGAGATTATTTAGAATATGGTGATGATATGGAATACTCTATGGATGTGATTATTGCAAATGCTAAGAAGTTTGTTAAGAATCTAAATTTCATTAAAGAGTCTGATAAAATAACATTAGAAATTTCTTATAAAGAATCACAAGATGATGATACTGTTATGTCTGCTAGATCTTTACAGATTGTTGGTGGTAAATTAAAAGTAAATTGGATATCAGGTGAACATTATGAAATGAGAGATATCAACAAAGTAGCCTTATCTCAAAGATTGAATCTTAAAAATAGAAAATGGGCTTTTGCTATAGAGAAGTCAGATTTCTCAGATGTTAAAAAACTTTCTAGTATTAACGGTGAGAGAATTATAAACATAGGAGTTGTTGAAGGTAAAGTTTTACTTTCTGAAAGAGCCGCTTGGGAAATGGAAATTGGATCAATTGAATCTACTAGAAGTGCCAATCTTATCTTAAATAAAAAGTTCTTATCTTGTATAAATGATTCAGTAGAAAATATTGAATTCAGTATATTTGACACATTCATGTTAGTTAAAGATGAGTATTCAAATTTGATGTTATCTTTTGAGCAAGATTTTGAAGATGAAGATTAATTCCTTATATTTGTCTAATGAATTCTCATTTTAAATATAAACTTCATATACAAGACCAAAATATAGAATTACTATATGATGATGTCAATACTGTTGACAAAACTATCAGAGGAGTTAGAGAAGTTAGAGTGATATCTAAAAATGAATCACTTATTATGATGGTTGATGAAAGGTTTAATGAATTAGATTTTATCTATAGTGAAAAACCTAACGATCCATTTCATTATACAAATCAATCAGTAGAATACTTAAAGAAAAAATACAATGAATTAAAGTCAACAGACTTTAGATATAAATCAGGTGACGGATATGATGGTTCTAAGACAATACATTTAGAAGATTTCATAACTTACTTAAAATCAGAAAACAGAGAAACAATAATTAATAACATATTAAAATGACAAGACAAGAAAGAAGACTACTTAATAGAACTAGACAATCCGTTTCATGGTTAGTTATATTATGTATTATACTAGGAGTTTGGTTGAATAACAAGTATGGTGATGTTTCATATGCTGAAATGGAAAAAAAGGTCGCGGTTGAAGAGTTATTAGAATGTCAAAAAATCAATAATAAACTAACTCTGAAGTTAGATTCTATTAATAGATCTTCTATCAAACCAGTGGACACACCCGTTGTTAAATCAGTGATTTACAAGCCAAAGCCTATTAAAATAGACACTGCAATCATAGATTCTATAAAGCCTGTTAAAAAGGATACTATTAAAAAAGATACTATAAAATAGTATTAAACTTTTTTAATTATTGTAATAAAAGCTGTTATTACATGAAACCTAATACTAATAGAAACCGAAATGTTCGTGTTATTAAAACGAACAAACACAAATTAAACAATGAAGTTAGATTCCCACAAGTTAGACTTGTGGGTTTTTACGATGATCCAATCTTAATGAGCTCATATGAAGCTTCCAAACTAGCAGAAGAAAATGAGATGGATCTGATTCTTATTAACGAAAATCAAAATCCTCCAATTGTTAGAATCGAAGATTATAAGAAGTTCTTATATGACTTTGAAAAGGCAGAAAAGGAGAAAAAGAAAAACTCTGTTAAATCAGTTACTAAAGAAATCCAACTAAGTCCGGAAATCTCCGATAATGACTTAAATACAAAAATCAAAAAAGGAATAGAATTCCTAGAAGATAACAATAAAATTAAATGTGTTCTTCAATTAAAGGGAAGACAAAAAGCAACACCTCAACGAGGAGAAGTTGTTATGCTTAAATATGCAGCAGGTGTTGATGAGGTTGGAACACCTGAGTCTCTACCAAAGCTCGATAGCGGTAAATGGATAATGATGCTAAAACCAAGAAAGAAGTAATAAAACTTTATATTATATTTTTTGTATAATTTCTATGACGAAAGAGGAAAAAATAAAAAAAATAGAAACGTTAAAGAAAAAGGCAAACGAAATTAAAAAAGAAGTTGACTACTATAACGCTTTACAACTCGCACTTAAATTAGTACTTAACGGTTCTTATGGCGCGTTTGCTACCTCTTATTTCATTCTTTATAATAACCACGTTGCTGGTACTATTACAGCTCAAGGTCGTGACTTAACCAGAACAATGGATAAAGTTAATGAAGACTATTGGTATAATCAATGGCATCTTGACCACGAACTTCATTTCAAATTAGGTATAAAAGAAGTAACTCAAATAAATAAGAATGAGCCAGTTAGTATTTATGCTGATACCGATTCACTTTTTGTTTCTTTCAAACCGGCTATTGACCATTGTGTTTGGAAGAATTTAATATTCAATAACGATTACTTAAGCTCAGTAGATTCAAAGTTCATTATTCTAACAAATGATGAAACAAAAACAAGTAATCCAAATTGTGTTGGAGTTGCTCATAAAATATCTGAATTAGAAGAACTAATTAAAAGTGATTATGATTTAATATTAATAGATGGTAATTATGTAAAAGATAGAGGTTTGAATAAAATGATTAATAACGGAGTTTTCACTTCTGAAATTAGATGGAACTGGAACTCAGAACAAGACTTTATTCAGGGAGCTGATCACTTTAGATATGGTGGCTACTTTAAGAAATGTTTAGAAGATTACGCAGAATCATTTGGTGTTGAAAATAAAGAAGATTTTGAGTTAGAAAGAATTTCAGAATCAATGATTAATATCGCTAAGAAGAAATATATCTGTCACATCACTTATGAAGATGGTATTCCTTATGAGAGATTGAATTATATCTACCCTAAAGGTGTTGAGCTTGTTCGTTCATCAACTCCAGCATTCGCTCGTGAAAAGATTGTACATATTGTTAAATATCTATTCTCACATCCGGATACTTTTAACATCAAAGACTTATTAAAATTAGTTAAAGGGTTAAGAAAAGAGTTTGAACTAGCAGATATTGATGATATATGTATGCAATCTTCTGTTTCTAAATACGAAACTAAAGTTTTAGATGATACTAAACTTCCTTTACAATTTGTAAGTGGTGCTCACTTTGCTGTTAAATCAGGAGCTCATCATAATTACTTATTATCATTGAATAAAGAATATCAACAAAAGTATGAATTTATTAAATCAGGAGTTAAGATTAAATACTATTGTTGTAAAGACAAATCAGTAACTGATATGTTTGCTTATTCTCGTGGATCTTATCCTATTGAGTTTGCACCAGAGATTGATTATGATGAACAATTCGCTAAGTCTATACTTTCTCCAATTAACTCAATTATCGAACCGTTGGGAATGCCAGAAATTACTAAGAGGCTTTCAGTTGTTATGGATATTTTTGGAGGTAAAGGAGGATTTTAAGAAATATCTTTACCATTAAGATTTCCTTTAGTGAATATTTTGATACCACTATCTGTTGGAGAACAGAACCAATCAATGTTACTGTAAGCATTTTGACCACTTATTGATTTATCAATTGCCTTCTTAGCTCCGTCTTCTTTGTTTTTAACTTGAACGGTGTATATCTTATTATTTTTTGATACAATTAAATCAATACCATATATCATATCAATAAAGTCACCATCTCCACCTTGGTATAAAGTTTTACATCCTTTGGATTCTAACATTTGCCTAACTTTATCTTCAGCAATTTCACCAGCGGCGGAATTATTTCTATTCCATGAAACATAATTCTTAAAATCTAAATTACTCTTTATTAAAGTATAAAGGTCAACACTATTGTTGTACTCCATTACCCATTTTTTAAGTTCATATTCATTTTTAATACTACCTACTTCATCATAAACTCCTATAGACTTATATAAATCATATAAAAGTTCAGCTTGATCAAAAGAATTAGTATTTAACTTATTAACAGGATGCCAATTACCTGCGGAATCTAAAACCTTGTTTAAGTTATTTAACTTAGAAGTACTATAAACACCACCATTGTCTTTAATATCAGGGTATTTACCTGTTCTATATAAAAGAGAAAGACCTATTTGATAATCTGGATTAAAATTCTTTGGAGTTGAATTATCATCCACTAGTTTATTAATAGCTTCATACATTCCACATTTATAAGTAATAAAATCTCTTGACATTCCCAACTTATAAACAAATGATGATCTAACAAGAAGTGATTCTAAGATTAACTCTGAGTATTTTTTCATAATGGTATATATTAAATGTGAATATATAAAATATGAAAACAGATAAAATATATCCATATTATTTATCATATTTGGAAGAAAGACTGAGAGATGGTAAAATATCAAAAGGTTCTTTTGCTTTACTAAAAATGAGCGATTCTCCGTTTTGTGATTTCAAATTCAGATTTGAAAATGATGAACCTTTTACTAAAAAAATGTTAGAACTACATAAGTCTGAAGTAAGAGACCAAAAAATAGATGATATATTCGATGACCTTGATTGATGAGATAGTCGTTATGGATATACCCGTTAAGTTTTATGAGGGTATAAATTTTGATGACGTTATTAAACACCCAAAAGACGGATCAGATGGATTTATTATATTTTTTATTAATAAATGGACAGAAGAAGTTCATTTATACAATAGAGATAAAAAAATAGATAGTATTATTAACAATTCTAAGTTTAGAGAATTTGAATCAGAAGATATAGAAAATTCATATGTTTCTATTTACCAAGTAGATGGTGTTGGTATTGAAGAGATGTATAAAACTATAAGAGGAAAGATAGAAAATAAGAACTTTCCAAATCAACCTTGGGAACCTATCAATGGATACGACAAAGGAGCTTGGAAAATATCAAATAATAAGAGTGGTAATTAAATATATACATTGAATGATTATTATGAAACACTTAATGAGATATGAGGGTTATACATCCAGAGAAAGAGTGGATGACATCTTAGATAAGATATCTAAGTATGGTATGATATCGCTTACATCTTTGGAAAAAGAGTTCTTAAACTCATTCAAAACAGGTGAGGAAGAACAAATACACGATAAGATAGCTAAAGAAGAAACAGAATCTATTTTTGAAGATGACAATGGTTACTTTAAGTTTGAACACGAAGAGACCGAGGATTATGGTGACGAAACACATTATATAGGAACTTTATATGTGCCGAGTTTAGAATTACCAAATGGTAAGAAAATAGAAGGTAGATTAGAAGGCAGAATTATTGTTTATAGCAACGGTCAAGTATCACCTGATTTTTATTCAATAGTAAAAGATCCACACACTCACGATAACTATGATGTTTTTGAGTTTTGTAATGGATTAGAGTATGAATTAGACTCTTTTGTAGATTATGTAGTATCTGAGTTAGATGAAAAAAACAAAGATTTGTAACTTAATATATAATATCTATAAAATACAAAAAAATAAGTAAAATATCATGATTAAAAGATATAACGAATTTGTAAATGGTAAAGTAAACGAGGATTTTGAAACGATAGATCCTATGATTGAAGAACCTATTACAGACACTGAATCTGAGGTTGAAGAAGCTCCAGTAGCTGAACTACCTGAAGAAGAAGGTGGTGAATATCAAGGTCAAATGTTGTTGAATCAACTGGCTAATGAATTAGGAACTGAAGTCGGTGAAGATGGTTCAATTAACTACGAAGGTAAAAAAATCAATTTCTTTTCAGAAACTGAAAAATTCCACGTTGATAACAAAAAATTCTCAACAGCTGAAGAAGTTGTTAACTACTTAGGTTCTGCTCCAATGACATCAGATGAAGAAGATGAAATGACTGGAGAAAGAGAAGGAGAAAGAAATGTTGGATTAGACGAAGTTGAAGAACTTGAAGAAAATCCGGCTTTTACTACAGTTGAAGATGACGAAGATGATTGGAACAATGAAGATGCTTTTGAATCCAAAAGTTATAAACACACAAGAAAATTTGAAAGTTTTAGAAAAAACAAATAATAAAAAAAACCACTCAATGAGTGGTTTTTTAATTTTAAATAGGTTAGATTACTCTGAAGGTGTTTCGTTTTTCTTTTCTTGTTGTATCTTGTTAATGATGTAACCAGAAACAGCGAACTCTGCTGCTGCCCATAAAAGAAACTCACCCATAGATAAAGTAGCGTGTTTTTCTAAAAGAAAGAAAATCATACCCCATTGAGCAATAATAAATGCTACTCCAGACTCAATTCTTTTCTTTGAGAAGTAAGATGATTTACCGCTATACATAGCGATTAACTCACTGAAAAACCATTTAACTTTGTCAGTAACTCTAAAGAACCAGTTTTTCTTAGGTTCTTCAACCGTTGTCTTTTTTTCATTTGCCATAGTGATTAATTATTTTTTCATGGGTATATATAATTTTAGGAAAGTAAGTAAATCGAATATATATCATAATTAATAAAATTATGAGGTTGGTTAAAATATTAAAATTTATATACAAAGCAGAACATCCACACTTCTTATCGGTTGATAAAGAAACATACTTCAAGTGGAGTTGGTTGATTAAATCGGTGGTTGGGTTGAATAAGAACTATAAGTCTTGTGAGATTTTTAGAAAGAAGTATAAGATAATGGAAGACTTTGTTGTCATCGGTTTGAAATACAATGGTAAAAATGTTAAAAGAAGAACTTCAGGATTTGCTAAAGAATTTCTAGATGAAAATGACTCTCATGATTGTATTTATTGCGATACAAAATTGGATAAAGAAAATGCAACAGCTGACCATATTATTCCAATTTCAGAAGGAGGTAACAACTGTCAAGTAAACTTAGTTGTTTGTTGTAAAGATTGTAATAATGAAAGAGGTAATATGGACTTTAAGACATACTTATCTATAAAGAAAAAGGGATTGAAAATTAAAAAGTTTTTTATCTAAAGATTTTTTAACGAGTCAAACTTCTTATTATAATCAACAGCTTCTACTGTATTTTTCTTTCTTCTAAATTTAGGAATCCACTTCAAATCTAAAATATCTGAACTAAAAAACTTTTGAAGTTCTAATTTCTTATAAGGATCCGGAACTAACTCTGATAATTTGTTAATATCTTTCACTTTACTAATTCTATGTAAAAGTCTATAAGGATCAGGAGAGTTTTTTCTATCAACAATATCTTCAAATAATTTCTTCCATAAAAATACTGAAAAGTTTTCTTTTAATTTCTCTTCTGATTTTTTATAACCAGCTTCATCGTTATCAAAGAAATACTGAATATCCAAATTGTTATTCTCAAGGAATCTATAATCAGTATTAACACCCACAAGTCCTATTGAGTTTGGAAAAAATAAAGAGTCAAGGTAACCCTCAAATACAGTTATTCTTTCACCAAAGTCAACATTAAGTATATTAAAGTAATAAGACAACTTATTATAAATAACTAACTCTGACATATCGGGTTCTGGTAAATCCTTTCCAAGACTAACCCATTCTAATAAGTTTTCATAGTTATAAATCTTGAATGTTCTTCTTTTACCTTCTTTAAGATTACGAGTTTGCATACCTAAAACCTTATCACCTCTTCTATTAAGAGACACTATAATCCATTCAGATTCATCTTCATTTTTCCAATACTTGGCTTGATAAATATTTTTATGATATTCTGGTGGAATTCCACGACCAACTAAATACTTATAAACACCGCCATTAACTTGAATAGGTTTGAAATCTGATATAGGAGTTATATCGGCATTAAAAACTCTTTCTAATTCAGACATCTCAATAAGATTTTCAAACTTAGCATCAACAAAATCTCCTTCATAGTCAGAATAAGTCATAACACTATTTAAGTGCTCAATCATTTCTAACTTTTTATCTGGATCTAATTGTTCATTGAAGTCTTTACAAAGTCTGTCAAAAGTTGTTTTCTTATCACAGTTAAAGCAAATAAAGATAAGACGATTATAATAAAAGTTACCCCTTTTAGCATGTTGATTTTTATGAGAGTCGCCACAATATGGACAAGCAAAGTTAACACGGTCAGCGTAATCAACTGCCTTTCTCTTTGCGACACTAGAAAATTCTTTGTTAAGAATTTTCTGTACCATATTTCTTAAATATACTTTATCCATCACATGATATATTATAAAAAAACTATTTAGTTTATTTTTATAAAAGTTATATAATTAGTATATTTGTATATGGAAAATTTGAAACAAGTTTATGAGTCGGGAAGAGATGTTAGAGATTCTGATATTCCTCAAATTTGGAAAGAAAGTTTTAATCAATTTATTATGGGTCAAACTTGCCAAGCCGAAACTAACGAAGATGGTACAGTAAAAGAGTTTATTTATTACGCATGTGATTTCCGTATGTGGTATTTTCAAAATAAAGAAGCTATTGAAAGAGATATTAAAATAGATCAGGTTTATGAATAAAGGTAGATTTTTACATGAAGAAAAATTAAAAGACCACTCTGACTTAGGGGTTTATGGCATTTTCTCAACTACAAAAGTTGAATGGAAATACTATGTTATATCATATAAAACAAATGCGAATGGTGGTGTCTCATTATCCTCAGAACTTTGTGGTTATTCACAAGAAGGAACATATGAAAGTATTATCAGACATGGTAAAGAATATAAAACCGTGGATGATGCCAAGAAGTTTATTCATGACTACAAGATAAAGTGGGAAACAGGTTCTAATAACACAACTCAAGAAGTTAGAGCAAAGAAACTTGATGATATTTTAGATATCGACGAATAATATCCATATTATGTAGCCATATATTATTTTCTAGATTTAATATATATGAAAACATTAAATTAAAATATGGCAATATACGCAGTAAAATACAATCCGTCTCTAACCTATATACCCGGAGCAACTCAAGTAGGTACTTTAGCAGTAGCTATTGGTGATGTTGACTACACAACCGGTGGTTGGATAGCTGGTGTTTCAGATGATAACGGATATGTTATCTATTCAGATACTAGTTCTTTGAATCTTGCAGGAAGAACAACCGGTGGTGGTACCGGAACAGCATCTTCTAATATGCCTACTTTTTACAGAAGTCAATTTAAAACAGACTCATCATTACTACAATTAATTAATAGAATACCCGGAAATACACAATCTTTTAATGATATTAATTCAGCAAAAGCTTGGTTAAATAATACATCAAACGTTAATATATTAGGTGGAACTTATTCAGGTGGTGGAACTTCTAGTCCAGGACCAACAGCATCTTACCTAATAACATTAACTGAAGTGGGATCGAATGTTGTTATGGCTGGATCAGGAACACTTAATATTGATGGTTTAACATTAATAGTTGGAGCAACAGGACCAATGGGTGGAGCAGGACTTGGAGTTAACTCAGCAACATTTATATTGGGAGCAAATGGTGGATATTATGACTTATATGATGGTATTTTAACTAATCCGGGTAATTTCGGAACAGGATCAGGAATTGCATCATCATCATCAAGTGGTGATATAGTTGGTGTTATTTATAATATGGCACCCCCACACAAGTTAATAGTACCTACAGGTTACACATCAGGCTCATATCTTACATCTTCTCAAACATTCAACAGTCAAACATTTAACAGTCTAGGATTAGTTGCTGGAACATACTCTTATACTTGGGGCACTGGTTCTAATGCTGAGATACTATCTGTAGTAGTTGGTGGAACTGCCTCTGGTGGCGGAGGCGGCGGAGCCACGGGATCAGGTTCTTGGTATTTCTATGCTACTGAAGGAGATCTTGGGGTAAATGGACCACCTACTACTGATGGTCAAGCTATATTTACAGATAATTTACCAGCTGGTGGTACTAATGTAACATTTAATCCAAATAAATCTGGTGGGGTTAATTTCCTAAACTTTAACTTACAAGATAGTGCGGGTACTGATTATACAACACAATTTACTAACTTACAAACTAATGGTGGAACTGTATCAGTTATTCAAAATGGTATTATCGCAACATATACGCTTAGTGTAGGTATGGCATTTATTAATAGCGGTCCTGGATTTGTGGCAATTAATACAGCTGACTCAACTCAAACAGTAACAGCTACTTCAAACTTTGTTTATGCTGATCCAATATCAATTTCATTTTCATAACAATAGACATAAAACAAAAAACCCACTCAATTTTGAGTGGGTTTTTTATTTCTTATAAATTAATATTATAACTTAATACCTTTTTTTCTTTTCTTCTTATCACCTAAAATATCTTTTGATGTTTTAGTTAGATATTTAGTTTGTCTTTTGAATTGATTAGCAAAGTCATCTTGTCTTTGGTCAGGACCTTGTGGATTTAACTGAGCCGCCATATTTCCGAACTCTGTAAATTTAAGAACAGATGATTCCATTCCGGTTACTTGTTGAGATGTTTCTGTAACAGGAACATCAATAGTTCTAACTGTTTTAGTAATATTAGAAGGATCTTTTGTTCCTTTAACACTGTACTCAATTATATTAGGAAACTGTTCTTTATTTAGATTTGAATATAAATCTTCAATATGTTTAACATTTTTCAAATCATCATCAGAGAAACCTATCTTAGCTTGTTTACCAATCTTTTGTGCATAATCATTAACTTTAGATTGAAATGTTAATAAAGCTTCTTCTTTAGCTTTTTCTGGATTATCAGGTGATCCACCTCTTGAAGGAGATGAGACACCAACTAAATCACAATTATCTAAATACTCTTTAATTAGTTCATTTTTTGATGGTTGACCTTTTAATATTCTTTCATTTGATTCACCACGATCGCCTGTGAAATTGTAAGCATACATCATAAGATGATTATACATAGAATAAAGTTGTTCTTCAGTTAGAACATTATCAATTATCCATTCAATTCCTTTTCTCATTGCTGATGACTCATGACCACGAGCTGTAATGATAGCAAACAAAGATCCGTTTGAAAGACATTCAATGAAGTCATTCCAAGCAGGTCCTAATTTACCTTGTGCAATAGCAGTCTTAACATCTTCTAAAAATGCTGAGTCTCCTCTTTCACCTGAATCATTAAATTCAATAAAGGCATTTGTATAATTTATTCTCCAACTGTCTTTATCATTTCTAACTACTGCAAATTCAGCAGTAGATACCTCAGTTGGTACCCATTGACCATCAACTAAATGTTCCATATGGATTTTAGTCGGCATGTTTAGAATGTTATCATCCCAATCGAAAGCATAATATAGCAGGTATTCAGAACTTTTACTTTCTGAAATGAACTGATTAAATCGTTTAATCATTTTTAATTATTTCTTTTTATTAATGAAAGCTTGAAAAGATTCTAATTTGTTTTCAGACTCTTCATCATCTTGAGACTCTTCATCATCTTGAGACTCTTCATCATCTTGAGACTCTTCTTGAGATCCGAAATCTTCTTCTTCACCACCAAAATCATCAAATGATTTGATACCTTCACCTTCTTCAGATTCTTCACCTTCTTGAGCTTCTTCAGTTTCGATAGAAAACTCTTCGATGATCTCTTCATCTTTTTCAGCTTTTACGGTAATAAGACCTTCGTTTTCTTCGATAGTGATCTCATATCCATTTATTTCAACTTTAGTTATCATAATTCTTTTTTATTTTTCTGTATATATTAATTATGTAATCCCGTTTTTTGCTTTTACCAATAAGTAAACTTTTCTTTGTTTATATCATAAAAAGTAAAAAGTAAAAGAAAATAATGAATTTTAGAAAATACGCAATACAGAGTGTGAATGGGTCAACATTAGATGATTACTTCAGAAAAATACAAAAAAGAAACTTCGCAACACATTTATTAGAAGACAATGGAATGCCGGTTGATGTGTTCTCTAAATTACTAGATGATAGAATAATATTCCTTTCAACTGAAATAGACTCAGATGTTTGTAATATAATAAAAGCTCAACTTCTTTACTTAGAAAGTGAGTCAGATGATGATATTAAAATCTATATAGATAGTCCAGGTGGATCAGTTTATTCTGGATTAGGTCTATTAGATGTTATGGACTTTGTTAAACCAGACATAATTACAATCAATACGGGACTCGCTGCTTCAATGGGAGCTGTTATACTATGTTCTGGTACTAAAGGTAAAAGAAAGGCTCTTAAAAGAAGTAGAACAATGATTCACCAACCAATGAGTTATGGTGGATATGTTCAACAAGCTTCTGATATGGAAATTGAAGCTAAAGAAATGAACTCAATAAAGAAAGAACTTTATGAGATAATATCAGACATGACTGGTCAAAACTATGACAGAGTTAGTAAAGATGGTGATAGAGATTATTGGATGACTGCTATCGAAGCTAAGAAGTATGGAATGATTGATGAGATCGTAACAAAAAGAAAATAGTTAAATGATATCTGATAGTGAAATAGTATTTGTAACAACGGCATTATATACTAAATGGTTAGATTATCAAAAGAATATAATAAAAAAATTATTTCCAGAATCTACACATATCATAGTTGATGGTAGAAAAGTATCAGATTGGCCAAATTCTTGGTTTTATTGGATAGACCATGTAAAAGGAAGTCAATATAAATGGTATGTTCATATTGATGAAGATTGTTTTATAACTAGTAAAGAAGAACTTATTAATGCTATTAGTAAGATGGATAGTGAAGATATAAATCTAATGGGTTGTTCAGATGGTTACTACAAACAAAGAAATGCTCATCCAATCGCTATAAATCCATTTCTAATGATAGGTAGAGTTTCGGATATAAACAAAATACAAATAGATATGAAATCATTTAGATTCAAGTTGAATACTCAATTGACTAATGGTGGATTACTATATTACTGGACTAATAATTCAGGAGTAAAATTCAAACAAGACTATAAGGACACTTTTATATATCCACATAAAATAAATAGTGGTTTTAGCTTTATGGACGGTAAAGAACCATACTACTTTTTTCTATGGTACATGAAAGAGATTGGATGTAAGTTTGGATATCTTTACCCACATCTAGATGAATATTACAACTCAACAAATCCAAGAATATCAGAGAATTCAAATGATATCGCAATACATATGTGGGAAACAAGAAATTGTGATTTAGATAATAGTTTTCTTGGTCTGTCTAATAAGGAGAGATGGAGTAGAATTAAAAAATATATGGATAATAAATATGATACAAGTTTCACAATTAAGTAAAGAAGAAAGAGTTAAAGAAATTTACATGGAAGTTAATAAGAAAATGGGAAATTCTATGACATTTTCACCAACTCAGCCAATAATAGAACCATCCACTTTAATTCAAATAATTGAATCAATAGAGGATAGAATTTATTTTATATCAGAGTCTCCATCATTTGAATTCAACGGAAGAAATTGGACTTGCCAACCATATAAATGTGATACAATTGAAGACTTTAAATATTTAATGGATGGTCACCCTGAAGAATTCTATATACTTTATAACATTTTGTTAACTCCTGGTGTTATCTCAAACGCTCCTGGTATTACTCAAAATCAATCTTATATGATTAGAGGTATATTTGTAGAAGATCCATTAATCAAAAGAGAACAAATAATAAATCAAATCCTAAACGAAGAATAACTTTTGAATCTTAATATATAATGAGATGAAAAAATTCTCTAAACTTATATTAGAATCTAAAGACGAGACTCGTGAAATGGGTCCTCTTACAAATCCTGTTGATTGGGAAGAAGTATTCAAACCTTTAATAGAACATATTGAAAATAATCTTCAATCAAAAGTACAAGGTCCCGGAAGTGCTGTTTTTACAAGTAAAACAAAAGGACTTCTTGATCAATTTATTGACCAAGTAGAAGAAGATTATAAGGATTATTTTCAATATGAAATACACGATGGTTCTCAAGAATCATTTTTACAAGCATTTAATATAAATGTTGATTATAGAGATATAATGGATTGTATTCAACCTTTACTAGATAGAACAGATGATGTTGAAGATTCTGGTAATTTTGACTTTGGTGCTTTTGTTATTGATATAGTTAGTATTAAATACAATGCAAACGAAGAAATAGTTGAGGATTTATTAGATGTTCAAGGTAAGTTAAAAATGTTAGATGCTGACTTTACTATGAAAGTAACAAAATCTAAAGGAGTGAGAGAAACAGAAACTATATCACTAAAAAAGACTTCAACAGATATTGATGATTTATTAGATTTATTAGAAGGTGAGAAGATATCTAATGTTATAATCTATGTTTATAACAGTAAAACTGTTCAAGCCTTGGATTTAGATTAATCTACTTTCTTTAGAATTTTCTTAATAATCTCCATTTTCTTCTGACCACCTTCACCTTTGAATTTATTCCAAATACCAAACGCCCCAAAAGCAAATGAATCAGCAAAATCTTCTCTTGGATTTCTTGATGTGTATTTTCTACAAAAATCAGCATCTTCTTTATAAATCCAGTTAGATAATTTATGACCAGCTATTTCTCTACCCTTTCTCTTCTCTTCATATCTAACATAACCACCTGGAACATTTGCTCTTCTATCTAATTTCTTCCAGCCAGATATTGCTTTCCACTCTCTTGAGTATGATACCTTTTCTAAATGATCTATACAATGTCCTATCTCATGAACAACTACAAATAAATCATATGGTATATCATTTGCGCCATTTTCAAAATCTCTTTTGAATTTAAATATAGAAGGATTTAGAGTCATCTGTTTTTTCTTAGATGAATCATGCCATCTACCATGAACACCACCTAAATCTTTACAGATTATTTTATCTATTTTATTTTTGATAAATGACTTATCAAACATCTTAAATGCTTTCTTAATTAATTTTAAATGGTTAATGTCAAAATTATCATCTATTTCAACGCCATATTCTTTATCAAAGAAATCAATCATTTCAATGACTTTTTCTGAAGGTTCTTCTTTAGACTCAAATAGTGAAAAGTTTTTAAGATGTTTCATAATCTATATATTAAATACAAGATTATTTTTTATCAATTACTACTAATTTAACTTGAACTTGATATTTTGATATGATAGCATTTTCTAAAATTATCAACATCTCACTTACTAATGAATTAACCACTTCACTTCCACCAAGTGAAGATTGACCTGAAATAGGACCAAGTGAACTACCATCTGGGAATCCAGACATAACACCAGTTGCTGAATGTTCAGGTCCTTTCTTACTTATAGTTATTTTACCAGTAACATTTTTACTATTCGGAGTTGTTGGATTTAATATAGCTATTATGTATTCATTTGATGCCTTATCTTCAGTTTTTGTCTCACTTGTACTTGAAGATCCTTTTGTAATTTTAAATTGAATAAATTTATTAATAATTTTTTCAGAATTATTAGACTTTTTAACAAAAGTTAAATCTATTTTTAATTTATAATCACCTATTACTTTATCTTTATTTGGTTGTTCTTCAATACTCTTTTTAATATCAAGTATAAATACATTTGAAGATATTGGAACTGACATTCCGTGTTCAACATCATTTGAATTACTATAAGAAATAGAAGCGCTAGTCATAGACCACTCACCAGGAACAGATTGTGATTTAATACTAAACTTGATAGATTCTGAGTTTAATCTACTGATATCATCGGTTGTTATAGATCCAGTTAATATAACATCTTGAATTATAGACTCAACTATTAAACTTCCATCACCTACCACATCAATGTCTCCTGATTTATTATCAAGTATAGCCAAATTAGCTGAAGATCCACTTGTTCCTGAAGATCCACTTGTTCCTGAAGATCCTGATACCCCACTTGATCCAGAAGATCCACTTGTTCCTGAAGATCCTGATGTTCCACTTGATCCTAAAACGTTAGCTGGTTTATCAGCTGATACACTTTTTGTAGCCTCATCCCAATCATTTTTAGTTGCCAAAGTATATGTAAATTTATTATCATATAACTTTTTATGTTTATCACAATATCCAAAAAACTCATTTAAGTTTTCAGCATTAGAAAAAACTTGAGATCCTTCTGACCAGTTTCCAACTTTTTGACCACCTGGATAACCTAGATGTATTTTAATACCATTATCAATAAATTCATTTGGTATGATTTCTTCAGGTGATGTTAAATTAGATGGATTGAATGTGTCAAAATTATCGGAATCAATATCTCTCCAAATCAGTTGTTTTGCGCCTTTAACAGTTTTCATTGCCAATGCTCCCTTATAATCTGAAACATAATAAACATCAATATATTGAGAAGGAACTAATATAGGTAATCCATTTTTCAAAACAGGATCACCATTTATTTGACCAGCTGTTTTAACATACTCTTTCATTGATATTTTCTTACCTGATGATCCTATCCAAGGATTTTGTTTAGTGAAATTCTTATCACTCAACCAAGAGTCTGTAATCGTAAATTCAAGACCTGGTACAGTTGAGAACATATATTGTTTTAATTCCCAAGTACCATCTTCTTTTTTAAACATAACATATAGTTTATCGACAAATTGATCACTATATTTATCACCAGTTGTTAGACATTGAGTTCTTATAGCAACAATATTTAACTTATTAACTTCTGTATAAAGAACATATTTTTTAATATTTAATAATTCAATAATTATTTTTACATCTGGATTCTCAACCGGTATTGGTTTTGGTTCTTCTGCTTTTGCAGGAGCTACAGATTGTGATGATCCAGGCGCGGTAGACTGTGATCCTACGACAGGAGCCGGGGTATCCATTGGCTTTTGATCAAATGTTGTATCAGTTGATCCAGCAGTTGGTGTGAAGGGAACAGGTTCTTTAGATGTAACCTCATTTGGCTTTACAGTTGATTGCCAAACATCACCTTTCTGTCCTTCTGCGATTCTTTCTAATTTAGCAACATTTTCGTTATCAACGGCGTAAACATTTTTAGATAGAAATTTAGGATCCTTTAATTGTTGATATAGTTGTAAACTACCAAGTAAAGCTGGTGTTGCAACAACAGGAGCTCCTAGATTACCTAAAAAAGGCCCGCCTTTAGAACCCATTAGAATCTGAACAAAGTCATCAAACCAGTTCAAAAAGTTATCACCTAAAATTGTTCTTTGTGTTGAATTAGCGGTTCCTAAATTAATTTTACCAAAATTATCTTTTAGGTTAATATCAATAGTTTTTTCTTTAATATTAATATTATTAAACTTGTGGTCTAATTTAAGACCTTCACTATCATTTACATAAACTTGTGTTTTGTGATCAAATATTAGAGACTTCATAGAGACATAATCCTCTTTACTTACTTGTGTAAGTTTTTTCTCTAAATTTACATTGTAGTGGTCTGAGTATATAAACTCTGGACTATTTAAGTTAGCGTTTTCAAATATAACAATAACGACCTTTCCCTTTTCGGGTAAAGCAAAATCATTACCAGCAAGATCTTTCCAAGGGTTGGCCCAAGGTATATCTTCAATTTTAGTATTATCAAATACATCCAATACTCTAGCCTTGACTCTACCAAGTCTTTTAGGATCTTCGTTATCTTCAACTACTCCAATATAAGTTTTACCACTTTCTACTTGCATGAATTATATATAAAAATTATACTTCTGTGGTATAATTAAAATAATGGATTGTTACCACCTCTTATAAGACCACCTATTTTACCACCTAGTGCGTCTCCTGCAAAATCTCTTAAAGAGTTTTGAACATCAAAGAAAGCGGTTGGGGAAACACCAGCAGCGATAGCTCCACCACCAATAACACCTCCTCCAATATAATTTGGAAGATTTGATTCACGATCCATACCAGCGTGTGCTGGATGTGATGAATAAACATTAGTAGGAGCTCTCATTCTACCAAGCCCACCTTCGTTTCTTAATTTATCTAATGTGTTATTTAATAATCTTAATCTAGTATTAACTTGAGCTTTTACTTCGTTTTGTAAAGTAGTTTTTAATTTACTACCTAATGCTTTACCAGCCTTGGATGATCTTTCTTTAAAAGCATCAAATCCTTCTTTTCTTTTCTTCTTTCTCAAAGCCTTTTTCTCATCCATAGCATCACCTTCTTCTGTTTCATCACCTGATTTTTTAGAACTACTGGCACTACCAACTACTGGCTTTTCTACACTTTCATTAATAGTAAAAGATGGATTATAACTTTCCATTACTATTGCAGATCCAACACCATTTTGTTTCAAAGTATTACCTCCTCTATTTGAATAAAATCTTGGAACAGCAATATCCTTTTCATCTGAAAATCCTTCAACTGAAGCACTTGCTCCAATAACAGTTCTAGCTCCTGGATTACCTACTTTCCACATAGCCGCATTATTATATGAAACATATTTACCAAATCCAGCACCATCTGGTGTCCATCTTTCAAATTTTGTTGTTGCGTATTTGTAATCTAGTGTTACAACAAAATCATCAAATGTTTTAGGATTTGATAAATCAACCTCAGACTCATGTCCTGGTTGGTCAAACCAAAATTGACATTCATTTAATGTATAAACATATCTACTTAAATTATCTTTAACAACTTCTAAGTCACCATTTGTAATACCCTTTCTAACTCTATTAAAATGTCTCATTTCTGATATAACTATATCACAATTAAATCTTAGTAAATTTTCAGGAACTATATTTTTACCACTTGGTTTTGACCAATATAAAAGTTTGTATAAATAAGCCAATGTTCCCATATCTAAAGAAACATCTTCTGTGAAAGTTAGTTTTAATGTATCCTTTCTATATTCAACTAAAGCCTTATTTTTATCTGGAAGGTTTGCTTCTATTAGTTTTTCCAAACCTTGAATCTTTTTAAGATAGTAAGACATATAAGCTGGTTTACCACTTGAAAACATTTTTGAACCATTATCCGTATTAGCATAGTTAGATGTTTTAATTGAAGCTGTCGGTACATCAGGTCCAATTCTAAAAGTACCTTTTGTTTTAAATATCTTTATAAATTGCTGTCTAAAGTCATTCATTACTTTTCTTCTTGTTGCGATTTCATTAACAAATGGAAAACTGGCTATAAAATCTTCAACAGATCCATTTAATAGGGGAGAGTTTATAAGGTCTACTATCACTTCAAATCCAAACATAACAGGATCGGTGTTTTCATAAGGTGTTCCTTTTGTACCATCCGTGTCACCTAAAACCTGTGATAATGCAGAAGGAACTCCTGATTCATAACCATCCCAGGTCTCTCTAGCATTCTTTTCAGATCTCAATTGAGAGTTTTTACCATCAATAACTTGTAAACCATGTTTAAAATAGTCCATTGACGTGTCGTTAAATATCAAATGCCAATCTCTGGTTGAATATGGTTCATTTTCCACCTTTGGAAAATCTTTTGATAAATTAAATCTATCTTCGGTTGATAAGTCTTTGTTACTTTTCTTTTTACCACTATAATCTGGATGAGAATCTAGTAATTGACCAAACCAATTATTGTCGAATAAAGTATTATAAGACTCATTTGGAGTAAATCCTGGCTTCTCTCTATTACCACCTCTTCCTATAAGGGAAATGGGAGTAACTCCATCAGTTCTATTAATACCCTTAATTGAGTTAAATACCCCAGCTATTGTATTTTTAGCTGATGATCCTCTAGAACCTGAATCTGTGTCATTATCTTTTTTGAATAAACTCATAAACTATATATAAAATTTAATTATTACGCTAATGCACCCTTGTTGCTATTATATGTGGCTAAAACGTCCATCGAACAAGCAACTCTTTCTTTAACAGTTTCTCTATATTTATCTTTGCCCTTACCATTAACAGCCAATCCAACCGGACCAGGTACTTCACCATCACATAAGAATATCTCACATGCTCCCGCGACAGTAAACCTATCTGGCTTACCACCTGTTTGATTAACAAATATTCCATTCTTACAAATTGTGCTAGTATTTCCAGAAAGTGTTCCTTTAAGAAGATTTTTAGCAACAGATGGTTTACCAGTTACTAACCAATATTCGACCAAGAATTGAACCTCGGCTTCAAATAAATAAGGAACCGATTGTAAATGTGTTTCTAGAGCATCTCCCGCTCCTCCGTATACTTTATTATAATCAGTAGAAAATTGGCTCGGGTCGGTATCAAAAAATCCATTTTTAAGATTGGATGTTTGAACTCCTTTATCGGTTAAGTATTTACCTACAAATTTTTCCATTTGATATCTTCCACCATATGTCCATTGACATAGTCCTATTCCTGAGAAATTTGATTTACCATTATAATTTGTTCCTTTCGCATTGCTAGAATCCCATCTCTTTTCTCCCATACCACCTGGTCTAATATTAGAAGCTCCATTTTCTACGTTCCAATGTTTTAAAGCAGACTCTGCTTTCACATTACCAATAATACCAGCAGCCTGGTTTACTGTATAACCAGCCGCAATACAAGAATTCATTAATTTAACTATTTTTTCAGACAATTTAGCATCTTTAATTGGAGTACCACCTGTTAAAGTTGAATTTTCATCATTAGAATTCATATTTTTCTTTGATTCTTCCTCCCAGTTAGTTCTTTGCTCAGAAAGTTGAATTGATATTTTATCATCTTCTTCCATTCCTTCATATGGATTTTCAACATAAGGATCGAACTCTTCCCCACTTTCACCATCATCAATAATGATAATTCCATCACCTAAATCAATTGTTTTTGGAGATTCTATTACTGGAGTAACAGATGTTGTTAATCCTTCTATTACTAAGTCTCCTATCTTTAGAGCAAAGTTTTGGTTACCAACAACAACAAAGGTGTCTTTCTTTTCGACATTAAATGTGAATTCCCCACTTAATTTACTTTCCGTGGTCGGAACTAAAGGAGATACAACCGGTGTATCTACTTTTGG
>Ga0208133_1000013_pt1 | contig 78722 bp, 45 predicted proteins | sample ColrivemetaGS535_FD_187595 | JGI IMG/M metagenome (GOLD analysis project Ga0208133, IMG submission 187595) | Estuarine microbial communities from the Columbia River estuary, USA - metaG S.535 (SPAdes) (version 2) | ecosystem: Environmental > Aquatic > Marine > Intertidal zone > Estuary | place... | reverse complement strand
ATACTTACATCAGTATAGTGGTGATACTCCTTACCTATTAGAATTAAATAGAGTTCCCAAAAGATATGTAACAAATTTTGAAGATGATGGAATTATGGCTATTGGATTTGGAGCTGGTATATCATCAAACGCAGATGAAGAAATAATACCAAATCCTGATAATGTAGGTTCAGCACTTTATACAGAACATCAAAATTTAGATTCATCATTAGACCCATCAAACTTTTTATATACAAAAACATATGGAGTAGCACCACAAAACACAACATTGACTGTTACCTACTTAGTTGGTAATGGTATTGTAGATAATGTTCCTGCCAATGATTTAGTCAATGTTGTATCAAGTATTACTAATTTTAAAAATGAAATAAATCTAAATAAAAATGTAGTATCATTTTGTAGACAATCATTAGCATGTTCAAATCCAAACGCAGCTGTGGGTGGTAAGACTACAGAATCAAAAGAAGAAATTAGACAGAATGCTATGGCATTCTTCGCAGCTCAAAACAGAACTGTAACTAGAGAAGATTATGTAATGAGATGTTACGCTCTTCCACCACAATTCGGCTCAGTAGCTAAAGCATATTTAGTTCAAGATTATCAAACTGAAAACTCAAAGGTAGATGGTCAGTATATCAATACTGAAATACCAAACCCACTAGCATTAAATTTATATACTTGTGGATACGATAACGAAAAAACTTTAAAAGCTTTAAACGCTGCAACTAAATATAATTTAAAAAACTATATTTCATATCATAGATTATTAACAGATGCTGTGAATATAAAAGATGCACATATAGTAAACATTGGTATTAACTTTGAAATTATAGTTATGCCAGAATTTAACTCTAATGAAGTTTTACTAAGAACAATAGATAGATTAAAAAGTTATTTTAATATAGATAATTGGAGAATTAACGAACCAATTAATTTATCTAAATTATATGTAGAGATTGATAAAGTAGATGGAGTACAAACTGTAGTTAGACCTGATAAACAAGGTAAGGGTGGATTGCAAGTTGTAAATAAATTTAATGGTAACTATTCACCAAACAAGTATAGTATAATTAACGCAACCAAAGGTGGTATTATTTATCCACCTAAAGACCCATCTATATTTGAAGTGAAGTTTCCAAATTCAGATATTAGAGGACAGGTTATAACACAACAGTTCTAAACGAGGATATAGTATGATTTACAGAATATACGGACAAAAGGATACTACAATTTATGAGTTAAATACTCGTAAAGAACAAAACACGGGCTTAGATGAAGTGTTAGAGGTTACCAAGTTCTTTGATGAGGAATCCAACTCAATACATATGGGTAATAGTAGAATTTTATCTAAGTTTGATTTAACTGAAATATCTAAATCAATATCAGCAAATGAAATACCAGCAACCGCAAACTATCAATTAAACCTAACTTCTATTGGTGATGATGAGGTAGAAACAGAATATACATTAGAAGTATATCCTATTTCACAAAGTTGGTCTGAAGGAACTGGGCAATATTTTGATACACCTATTTCAAAAGTAGGTAGTAGTTGGAAATACAGAGATTCGCAAAACAAATGGGGTGTTTCTAAAACACAAATCTTTAATGGAACTGAAGTTGAAGTATCTCCCACTACAGGTGTTGTTTTATACGAAGGTTTTACAAATGGAAGTGGTTCTGCATTCTTAACCGAATCAATTAACGACTTTAATGGTAATTCTCCATTCACATTGATTGAAAACAATAAACTAATTATATCAGCATCTAACTTCGCAGGAACTACATTAGTATTTCCAGCATATCTATTAAATACAGTTAACTATGGAGTACAATTTCAAATAGACCCTTCTTCATTCGATGATGTATCATTTAGAATTAAAACACCAAGTGGTCTTGTTAAAACAGAGGGTGATTATGAAGGTATGATTAGTGCTATAACAGCATCATCTACTCAATCATTTAATTTAAACGCAACTGAAACGGGTGACCACGAATTAAGATTCACATTCTTTGATGGAAGTGGTGATGGAACATCTACAACAGGTTCTTTTGATGAAGTTTACGTTTATCAAAAAGAAGGTAATTTAATTAATTGGGAAACGTTTACTCAAAATGAAGGTAAGTTTAAATTACGAAATAGAGTAAATGAAGAAGTGGGTTCTAAAATTAAAATGTTCACATCAGAATCTAAGTTAAACTTATATGCTACTAATGGTGGAGCAGATGCTCAATATTCACAAACATTACAATCAGGTTTAAACTATCAAATTTCAGCATCTATATTTCCCGGAGACTTTAACTCAATCGATTTTACATTATATGATACTAGTGGGTTACCATTAAGAAGTGGTATATCAAATTTAACATCTTCATATACAAGCAACGGAGTACAGAGTATATCATTTACACCAGTGTTAGATGGAGATTATATATTTGCATACACATATTACAACACCGCATCAGATGGTGGAACTGGTTCTTTAGATGATTTTAAAATAACATATTCAGGTTCACTAAGTACAAGACCAATTACAGAAGCGGGTTACATAAAGAACGAAGGTGGTGCCACTTGGTACACCTCATCAATAGATGGAACTAAGTATTCTCAGAGTTTTGAAAAATATACATCTGATTTGAATGTTAATGTAACAAAATATGTAAAAGATATATTAAGTGGTTCAAGACCAAACGATGGGTTTATCATAAAAAGGACTTCAGCTGATGAAAGCGGTTCTATACGATATGGTTCATCTAAGTTTTTCTCAAACGATACTCATACAATATATGTTCCTACATTAGAAGCTAAGTGGGATGATTCATCATTCGTAACAGGTTCACTTACAGAACTAACTGCAGATGATATTACATTGTATATGAAGAACCTAAAAACAGAATATAAAGAATTATCAACATCTAAATTAAGAGTTGTTGGTAGAGAAACATATCCTCAAAGAAGTTTTACCAATTCGGCACCATACAACCAAATTAAATATCTCCCATCAACTACTTATTACCAGGTTAGAGATGTAGAAACAAATTTAGTGTTGATTCCGTTTGATACAACTTATACAAAGGTTAGTTGTGATTCAACAGGAAACTTCTTTGATTTTAGATTTAATACATTACAACCTGAGAGATTTTATCAATTTGAATTTAGAGTTGATAGAACTGGTAACAAACAATATTTCGATGGGTTCATATTTAAAGTGGTAAGATAATGGCAGCAACAACAACACCTCAACAAAATACTGGTATAAATATAACAGTACAAAATGAGTCTGAAAACTATCGTAACATACGAAGAAATAGTTCAAAGCAAATTGTATCTTATACGTTACCAGAGGATTCAGATAAAGAATATGGGTATAAAAGAATACCAGGTACAACTACTGTGTTTGAATCACAAGTATACAATCGTACTATCCCACAGCTATCAAATGAGCTAATTACACCATTACCGGATTTCACAAATGAGGTGATAAGGCAAAATTTTGTAAAAGAATCAAAAATGTATTACCAAGTTGGTAGTACATTACAACCTATACGGGGTGATGAGTTGGTTGAACCAAAAGATGAATTTAGTGGTAGATATGAATTATCACCAGCAGCACCTTCATTCAGAGGTAACGCTGGCGGTACTTTACCAGCTGGTAAGAAAGAAGGTGGGCAAGAAATTAAAGGGAATGATAATAGATACGGACCCAATACTCACTTTGGTGGTATAAGTTGGAGTAATGAGGATACTGTAAACGCAACAGATGGTTATATTACTTTTCCAGGTCATAAAGAAATCGCATGGGATAATACAGTATATGGGCCTCCACTACAACAATATGGATATAGAGTTACTAAGGAATTGATAGAGTCAGGAAGAAACCTTAATATTAGAGCCGTAGTTGGTTTTCAAGTAAAAGCTGGTAGTTCTAATGTAGGTGCATATGCAGCTATTATGAGAAGAAGGGATACATCAAAAGGTCGTATAGTAACAAAGGGACAAACACACCTTGGTTCAGACGCACCACATTACCCATTACATCAACTGGTATATGATATACCTAATAACCAGTTAGTAGAAAATGCGTTATATCAAATAACAACAAACTTTGGTACAAGAGATGATGGTACTTTTATTATGGGAGATAAATGTTTATTCGAAGTAACAGCACAACTACCTGAAGAGCCAACAATATCATGGCCAACACCACCAAACGAAACTAATACTAACCAAAATATAGTTAGTGATGAAGCTACAGAAACTTCAACAAGAAGCAATGGATAATTGATATGGCAATAGATAGATTTCAAAATAAAGATATATTAGTTTCCTCAAAGATTCCTGTTGATAGTGTCTCATTATACTCATTACAAGACTTAGCAAACTTAGGTGGGACTCCAATAAACATCCAACCATCAGATTTATCAACATATTCTAAAAAAGAATACCACATATACTCAGCTAATAAATTAGTTCATTCGTCTGGATATGGTTCAGAAGCTGATATGGTTCAGTTTGAAATGAACAATGGTGATGAGCCCGTTGATATAAATATTTTAGTTAGACCTGAACATGAAATAAGAAATACAAACTTAGATTCAGGTTACTATAGTATTGTTTATAATTTTGTAAGAAGCCTTTCACCTGATTTAAGAGTAAAAACTATAAATTCAGATGCAACTGAGATAGAGTTAGAAGTTAAAAATCCTAACTTAACATTATTATCTCTAAAAGGACTTACAGCTGATAATGCAATCAAACAAAATCTTTGTTTGAATTTTGGGGAAAACAATATAGTAACAGTAACAGATATAAGTTTTGCTAACAATCCAAGAATAGGAGTTAAGGAAGAAGATATACCTCACCCATCTCTTACTTATGGAGCAGATGACGCAGCTACAATATTCGTACCATCGGAAGAGGGCGCGGATAATAACTTTTGGATTGAGTTTTACCAACAAAGAAAGCCAAATAGTTTTGGATATCCTGTATATAGAGCAACTGGTAGAAGTGCTAAGTGTGTAGTTGGTGTTGATGAAACTGGAAATATTCAATGGGAGATTCAAAAAGATGTAAGTGGAAATAATATCTTTTACTTTGATGCAGTTTATGCAAACGCAAACAATATTCCTGAAGATAGAATATACAACATCCCAGCTAATTCTGAAATCTACCACCGAACACCTAATACGAGCGTTGGTAGAAGATTATCCTATTTGGGACCAAACCACTCTACAGTTAGATACTACGATACAAGATTCGAGGCATCCGAAGTTAAAACTGTAATAGTAAAATTATACCAACCACTTCCAGATGGATTTGCACCAAAGGATTGTATAATTCAGCGTGTAGAAAGACCTTCGTATATAGAGAGAGTTTTACTATATAATTTAGATGTACCCGATGAGCAGGCAAACTTTTCATCTCCTAACTTTAAATTAGATTTAGGGACATATGGAAAATCACAAGGTACTGATTTAAAGAGTTGGAATGATTTATTAGATACAAACCTATCAACATCACAACAAATTATTGATAAGTACATTAGTGGTTCATTTGGAACAGTACCTTTAAATTTAGATTACACTCATTTTAAAAGTTTTGTTAAGTACTCATCTGCTGTAGAACGAGTTAATAACTTAAAGTATAAATTAGAACTAATCGAATCGTATGATAAGAGAATCGGAACACTATCATCAGTTAGTGGTTCTGAAGCTAAAACTAATATAACCACAACTACAAAACGTAAAGATAAAGTTATAAGTGGGTTTGATGGTTGGGAACGATGGATGTACGAAGAGGTTACTGGTTCACTTTATACTCATTATAGTTCATCCAACTATGCTATAGAACCTTGGCCAAAATCAAGCCAATATCCAAATAAATTATATAGTGTAACTTCATCTCAAGCTATAAAAGCTTATAATGGGTTAATTGATTCTGCTAGTATTCATGACGCAATGAATGATGCTAGATTAACAAAAGTAGTTCCTGCCTCAATTGTTGAGGACCCGTTAAACAAAGAATACGTTCTATTTGTAGATATGATTGGACATCACTTCGATATAACTTGGTCTTATATAAACGCATTAACATCTGTTAACGAAAGAGAAGAACATCCTTATGATGGTATGCCAAACGCCCTTCTTTATGATGTAGCAAAATCTATGGGTTGGAAATTAACACATGGTAAAGATACATCTAATCTTTGGGAGTTTGGATTGGGAACTGATAAATTTGGTAATGTGCCTAATAGTGGTTCACTTCCATCTAAATCACACGAACAAATTAATAATGAAGTATGGAGAAGAATTGTAAACAATATTCCATACCTTCTAAAAACAAAAGGTTCAGCAAGAGCTGTAAAAGCATTAATTGCTACATATGGTATTCCACAAACATTCCTATCAATCAGAGAATATGGTGGGCCCGTAATAGAAACTGATGTAAGACCATATTGGGAACATGATAGATTTGTTTACCATTTACGAATGGATAATAATAATTACATTAAAGTTCCATGGGATAAGGTTACGGATATAGACCCAGTAACATATGAAATTAAAACTCCGAACCCACTTGATGTTATTGAACTACAAGTAGCACAAAATCTAAACAGAGATACTGCTGTAATTCGTAAAGATAATGATTTCGCAGTATTATTTGAATCTGTTAATCCTAACGATTTTGATAGTATCACTGGTAATATACATTTTTATCTAAGTGGAAGTAATGGATACAAATCAGCATCAATAATGAATGTACCTGTTTTTGATTCTAAAATGAGTACTTTAGTAATCGAACGGGATAAATCAGTAAATGATATCACTTCAAACAATGGATACAAGCTCCAATATAGAAGAAATAAGAAAGATAGAATCACAGTAAGCCGTTCAGCTAGTATATCAATTGAAGGTTCTACAGAATCATCATATAACGCAGCTTGGACTGGTAGTGGTGATGTAGAATTTGGTAATGCATTTGGAACAATAAGTGGAGCTCCATCATTGTGGGCAGATACAAATACGATGAGTGGTTCGATTCAAGAAATAAGATATTGGGCAAATACACTTAAAGATATTGTTATTGATGAACATACATTATCAAGAGAAACATATCATGGTAATTCCCCTACTTCATCATACTTTGATTTGAAATTTAGATTTTTACCAGATTCTAATTTAAAAACAATTAATAATGCAGGAGATTCTCATTTATCACAACATCCAAATCAGAAAGTATCAACCACTCAATTAGGATACCCATTAACGGCATCTTTGTTTAATTTTGAAAATGATGATTTGATTGGTGTAACCGAAGAGTACTATACAAAAGTACCATCTGCTGGAGCAAACAATATTTTAAACAATAAAGTTAGAATTGAGAAAAACCCACTTACAGGAATATTAGACCCTGAACAACGAAAAGAAAAATCCCAATACGATTCAGCACCAGTTGATTCGAATGTGGTGGGTGTTTATCTATCAGCTACTAGAATGTATAATGATGATATTATAAATCACACAGGTTACTTTGATATAGATGATTATATAGGTAATCCAGATAACAGAGCTGGATACACCGAACAAAATGAAGAATTAGATTATGTTCGTAGACAGGTATTTAAAAAATACTCAAACAAAAACTTAATCAATAATACAATCGATATATTAGCTAAATACGATATGTCGGTGTTTGAACAAATTAGACAAACAATGCCAGCTAGGGTTGATTACAACTCAGGTATATTAATAGAACCACATATTTTAGAAAGACCTAAAATTAAATCATTAACAAAGGTAACTCAGACTAGACCTATGTATGATGTGACTATAGCAGCATTGGATAGACCTGTATCAGCATCTAAACATGATTACGAAACTGAGATTACAAACTCATATTCTTTCTCAGCAGAAAAGCTTGGATATGAAACAGAAATATCAAAATCAAAAGATATCGTATCAGCTGAATACACTAGATATGAGGATACTATAAATCTAAGAGATATGCTTATCATAACATCTCAAAAAGATGATGTAGAAGATGTTGGAAATCCACAACTTAGAGATATGTATGCACCATCAACATACAAATATGTAATACCTGTTTATAAAGCAGGGGCAGATGTTGGGTATGGTTTAAATTGGAATACTGGTTCTAATGGTAGTTGGAACTACAACCCATTAGCAACGACTGTGGTAAATAGTAAACCATCTAGATATGCAAGAATAACTAAAACATTCTTTTCATCAGCAATATCAGCATCTCTGAATTTACCAAATTCATCATCATTACATCCAGCACAAGTAGGAACTGATGAATTACCATTAGCAGTAGAGAATCTTAGATTTTTAGGATGTAAAGCAAAATCTGATTCATTAACAACAAATTCACCTGATACTCCAGATGGAAAACCTGTTATTGAAATATTCCAAGCAGACCCTAACGTACTAATAAAAACAACCCAAACTGCGGCTGAAGGAAATTTAGATGTAGATACTGCAACTGGATTAGGTACATTAGATATAAAAGATTTAGTAATTAGCGATGATTTATATTGGAAACGATTGCAAGAATATCGAAGAGAACTTAGAGAGTTCAGAAGAAAGATAGAGAAAATGATTTCTATTGAAGATGCAAGAGCAGATGAGTTTGATGTGAGATATAAAAAAGAATTAAAACTTCGTGATTCAGAAATGTTCAGAAGAAAAGAATTTGATATAAAAAATGGTTCACCTTTTTAATAGGAGATAAGATATGGCAAATAGAAGAAGTATAAGAGATAGTGGTAATCGATTAAATAAACTAATCGATGAACGAATGAACGAGCGTATATCTAGACCATTAATTAAAGACCCTAAAAGAAACGTTGATGAATCTACTAAAATATCTAAGGTAATAAAAGAACCTGAAGTTTTAATAAAAACAGGAAAACCTTTAAAGGATAATATAGTAATCACTAAAGATGATAAGGTAAAAGAAAAAGATTTAATTAAATTAGTAAAACCATTACCTACATTGGATGGTAATGTAGATTCAATTATACATGATATACTAAATCCAAAAACAGAAGAAATCCTATCAGACCCAATATTAGATGTTAAAGATTATAACGAAGAAGATAAGCGTAGGATATATATAGAAGAAGTTGAACGTAGAAAGATTGAAGATGAACGATTCTTAAAGATACAAGAAGCTTTTCAAGATGAGATTAAAAGAAGAGAGATGTTCAGAGAAGAATTGAAGCAAATGAAAATTGATTTTGATATATATCTTAAAAAGAAGTACCCAGACATTGTAGGAGAAAAATCTATAAGAGATAAGGATATTGATAAGATTAAAGCAGAATCTGTTCGTAATGCTGAATTAATATTACAACAGAAGAAAGCTCTAAAAGATAAAATGATTAAGCGTCTTGAAGAAGAAAAGTTACGAAAGCAAAAAGAAGTTAAAATGGTTACGAATACGAAAACAGAAAAAAACGTTTCAACTTTTTTAGAAGAAGAGATAATTATAGAACAACAGGAGAAGATGCAAAGAAATCCTGAGTTAGATGGTTTAAATAAGGTAGAACGAACTATTAAGGAAATGGAGCAAATGGAAATCCGTTTAGGTAGACCAATAGTTCCACATAGAGATATAGTTGAAAGTGATGAATCCGATTTTGATTCTCAATCAGCAACTAAAGAAACAGACATATTAATAAAACCAGAGGAAAAATTACCTTTTGAAAACTATAAACAGAAGAGGGAAATTTTAGAAGTATTAAGACAATCAATGGGTGGTAAAAATACTGAAGAAGATTTCGCTGTGAAGATGGATAAAGATGATAGAAAACGTGGTAAATAACACAAAATTATAAAAGTTAGTGTAAAAACTTTTTTTTTAATATTTATATAAGAAAACAAATTGTAAAAGGGTATAACAAATGGGATATTTAGATAATTCATCAATAACAGTAGACGCTATTCTAACTAAGAAAGGTCGTGAGTTATTGGCAAAAGGTAGAGACTTCTTTGTAATCAGTCAATTCGCATTGGCAGATGATGAAGTAGATTACGAACTATGGAATCCAGCGCATCCGCTAGGTTCAGACTATTATGGAATCATAATTGAAAACATGCCGATAGTAGAGGCAGTAACTGATGAGAACTACTCATTAAGATATAAGTTGTTAACACTTCCTAAAAATACAATTAGAATCCCAATCATTCAATCTAACCCAAGCTCAATTAGTTTAGAAGAAGGTGGACAACAACAAACTGTAACTCTTACTACTAGGAATGGTGGTAATGATACATTAGGGTTCACTGTTACGTTACTTAACTCAGATGCAGCAAGTATAGTAGGTGATGGAAGTGGAATAGCAAACAACTCAGATAGTGTTGGTGCTAATGAAGATAGAAGAAGTGTTACTATTAGTACAAATCAATCATTTACAATTACAACTAAGGTATTAGCAGATAACACAGATATTTCAACAAAAATATTTGTTATCGGAAATGAAACAGGTGGTAGAACAGAAATTGATTTAACTGTAACTAACAATCCTGATATTTCAGTAGGTAATACATTGGATTCAACATTATAAAGAAATAGGGAAAAGATATGGCAATTTTACCAGCAGGTTCGTTTAATACATCAAAAAGAGTTTACACAGCATTAAAAGTAGGTGATGTAGTAGAAGGTGGTGTAGAAAAAGTGACTAGAGGATTATGGAGTGGTAACGTAGGTACGTTAACTACATTTCATACATCATCAGCACAATCAGATTTACAGAAACAATACTATTATGAAATTTTTAATAAGATATCTACTGATGCAACAGCAGAATCACAATTTTCAGTAACATACGGACATAATGATGGTAGTGGGTCATTAGGGCAGAATGAAGATTCTCCATCTAATGCTATCTATTCTCAATACGCACAAATCCTACTTCCAGATAATCAGAGAGTATTTAAGTTTAACAATACAACAACTCAGCAGATTTACGCAATCAACCTCAACAGAGCTAGATTGAAAGATAGATTAGACCCTGGTAACTTTGAACTTCATTTAGCTAAACTTACTGGAGCAGCAACTCCAGCAATACATGGGGATAACTTAGTAATCTCATTAATTGATAATAGTGGAGATACTCAACAAGCAGCAACACAAATTGGTAGAGTATATAGTTTAGTTTCAGGTTCAATCCTAAACGGAGTTTTCAATTCAGCTATTGAATATGGTTCTGTATATCCTGAGCAGGGTGTTATTATACTAAATGCAGATAAGTTAGATTTAGCACAATTGAATTTTGGTACTGTTAAAACAGCAAACACAAATGGTGATAACGCATTTAGATTATTTACATCAATGAGTGGTTCAGCAGTAATTAATGCAAATAATGGATTTGCAGCAAGAAATGAAGAAAAAGTACAATCAACATTCTATTTCGTAAGAGCTAAGAATGGTGAGTACAACTTCTCAAATAACCCATCATATGTAACAGGTTCGAATGGGTCGTTTAGACAACCAACATTTGCTAACAATTCTAAATCATTTATTACGACGGTTGGCTTGTACAATAGTACGCAAGAATTATTAGCAGTAGCTAAGTTATCTAAACCAATCCTAAAATCATTTTCGAATGAAGTATTGGTGAAAGTTAAGTTAGACTTTTAAGTAATATTTTAAGAACGATAATGAAACCGCATGGCAACAGCTTACAAACCAATCAATGGGGGTGGCACTCAATTAAGACCATTCAACACCTATAAAAGATGGGTAGTTACTGATTTGAATTTTAGAACAGATTCATATCAGACTTCCGTTATAAAAGGTATATCCCCAAATTTTGGAGAAAAGATTAATGTTTCCGAATCAATCAACCTACCAGCATATAGAGAAGTAGACCAGATTGATAATTCCGATTCCAAATCAACAGATTTTTTAAAAGTAAAACATCAAAAAGTCGTATGGTCTAGCCTCAATCAAATGTTTTTCAAACATAGGCCTAGAACTGAAAGAGATTTATACGCATCCGCATCTATATTTTCTATACCACAAAACAGATTAGGGGATGGTGTTAGATTTGGAACAGTAGAAGTTATTGATTTCTCTATGACTTCATCTAATTGTGATTCTATAATTATAAAAGATAAAAAAGTTGATGAATTCCACGGCCATTTATATGATGATGGTTTAGATACTGGTTCGTATGTTCCATTTGGAAATTTAATTGGTTATTGGGGATTTAACGATGAGGTTGTAAATAGAACTACTAACATTGATAATGTTATAGAAGATAGAAGTGGTTACTTAAATAATGGGTATGGTAAAAATATAAACTATACCAATGGTATTCCAACTACTGGTGATTTCCAACTACCATCAGGAACAAAAGCAACCTTTAATGGTGTAGATTCCTATATCAGAATAGATAATAAATCTAATTATAAGTTTTTTGAAACAAACAATTATTCACTTTCCTTTTGGGCTAAGTTACCTACAACTCAAAAAGATACTACTGGTAATCAAAATTCTTTGATATCTAAAAGAGGTACTCAAAAAGATTATGGACAAGATAGTAAAGGAAAGGATGTTCTAAGAAGAAGAAATATTCCTACTCCAATATTTCCATTTGATATAGAAGTTCATAATCAAAACGTAGGTTCTAATGATGGTAAGGTTAGAATATCTTTATCAAACGGAAATACACGCATAATAACAGACTCAACAACCAAAATAAATGATAACTTACCACACCATATCTGTTTTAATAAAACTGGTTCTCATATGGAACTATGGATTGATGGTGTTAAAGAAAATACAGGTTCACTTCCAACTGATATTAGTGGTTCTATAAAAATGAGAGGTATATCAAATCAATACGATATATTATTAGGTAGTAAAGCATTATCAGATGGATGGTTTGAAGATTCAGTATCATCTTACGGACAGTTAAGTGGTTCATTAGATGAAGTTCGTATTTACAATAAAGGATTAACTGAATCTGAAATAAAAGGATTGGGTAACAATGATTATCTTACAGGTTCTGCATATCAAACAAATGTAGTAGGTGAAGTATTTTACAATCATGGAATAATGGTTGTATCAGACCCAAGACCAAAATATAGATACATCTGGTCTGGTCAAAATGGAAATTGGGATTATGGTAATATTCAAATTGGACAAGAGAGATTCTCATCTAATTATGGATGGAGAACGAAATATAAATCATCCAAACAATTACATGAAATAAATATATTGTGTGAAGTTGGAGCAGATGAATTCAATGTATCTCAAAATCCAACATTAAAACTAAATAATGATTCAGAGAGTTCTATAATGAAAGGATTCGTAACTGGTTCAGATTTTAAAAACTATTTCACTACAGTTGGATTGTATAATCCAAATGGTGATTTAATTGCAGTTGGTAAATTAGCATCGGCAATTCAAAATAGAAGTGATGTAGATATAACTGTTAAGGTTAGAATGGATATGGATGGTGTATTTGGAACTCCTGGTACTGGTTCTTTAATGAGTGGTAGACCAGCTACAGTTACTGAGGTTCAATCAATAAAAGAAAATGGTGAACTTACAAGTAAATATGTTTGGGGTAAATTGGATAGGCCTGATATTTTAGTAGGTGATAGTTTAGAAGCAATTGAACAAACTGTTAGTCAACAAGAAATTGATGATTTGAATTCTTCAGAGGTATTACCAAAACCACATCAATACACCAGTAGATTTAAGTAAAATAAAAAAATAAGTTATGAATAAAAAAGGAAATTGGTCTCACATCCAAAAGATGAAAGGTCATAAAAGTGGGTTAGAAACTCGCATCGATGAACAATTACAATCACAAGGTATTGATGGTGAATACGAAAAGCACGAAGTATCATATACAATTCCAGCAACTCATCATACTTACAAACCTGATTTCAGATTACCTAATAATATCTTTATAGAATCAAAAGGTTGGTTCTTACCAGAAGATAGAAAAAAACATTTACATATAAAAGAACAGAATCCTGATATGGATTTAAGGTTCGTACTACAATCCCCAAATTCTAAAATATACAAAGGTTCTAAAACCACATACGCACAATGGTGTGATAAGAACGGATTCAAATGGGCTAAAAAAGAAATCCCACAAGAATGGATAGATGAAAAAGAAAAAGTAAATTTCTTTGGTTAATTCAAATATTTTTTGTATATTTAAAACAATATGGAAGAAAAGCTGCTATCTTTATTAGAATCAGTCTTAGGTAAAGCTAAGAAAACATCAGGCGATAACTATGCGTTTTGGTCTCCGTTTGTGAATCATCATAAACCTAAATTGGAGATAAACATAAAGTTAAATTCCAATGCCGATAACCCATGGCACTGTTGGATATCTGATGAGAAAGGTAAATCAATCCGTTCCCTTTTCAGAAAACTTAAAGTATCTAAAGAAGTATGGGATGAGCATAACTCCATATTCAAAAGAAAGTATAGATACAGAACAGATACAACTACCGAACAATCTAAGGTAGTTCAACTTCCATCTGAATATATTCCTTTGTGGAAACCTTCTACATCGATTATAAAGAAACACGCTCTATCTTATTTGAACAGAAGGGGTGTAACCCCAGCAGAGGTGATAAAGTATCAAATAGGGTACTGTGAGGAAGGAATATACAAACATAAAATAATCGTACCATCGTATGATGAGAATGGTATGTTAAATTATTTTGTAGGTAGAAGTTTTTATGATACAACATTTAAACATAAGAATCCAGATGTATCTAAAGATGTAGTTGGGTTTGAGATGTTTGTTAATTGGGATATGCCAATTGTAATTTGTGAGGGAGTGTTTGATGCTATAGCAGTTAGAATGAATAGTATTCCATTGTTCGGTAAATCACCACAATCGGAACTACAAAAGAAAATAATTAGTAAGGGTGTTAAAAGTGTATATCTAGCATTAGATTCAGATGCTTTTAAGAACTCACTCCGATTCGCAGAATCCCTTATGAATAATGGAGTGGGAGTTCACATCGTTGAACTAAAAGATTCAGACCCATCAGATATGGGTTTTAAAACTATTAATGAAAAAATAAAAAATACTGAATTACTTTCACTAAGAAAGTTAATGGAGTATAAGTTATTAGGTGTATGAGAAAATCAAAAAGAATTAAGTATGATGGTACAATCAAAAAGATTTACCACATAGCAGATGTACATATAAGAAATTTAAAAAGACATAAAGAGTATAGAGAAGTATTCGAAAACCTTTATGAGTACATAAAAACCACCAAAACTGATGATAGTGTTATCGTTCTTTGTGGGGATATTGTTCACGCAAAAACGGATATGACTCCTGAAGTTATAGAGATGACACAAACATTTCTAAAGAACTTATCAGATATGTTACCAACCATTTTGATACCAGGTAACCACGATGCTAACCTAAATAACCCATCTCGATTAGATGCGTTATCACCAATAGTAAATGCACTAAACCATTCAAATCTACATTATCTGAAGGATGATGGAGTTTGGAAGATGGGTGGAATTTCCTTTTCACACTCATCGGTTTTTGGGGAATCTAAGGAGATTATTCCATCTGAAGAGGTACATGGTGATTATAAGATTGCTTTATATCACGCTCCTGTCGATAAGGTAAAAACAGAATACGGATTCCAATTAGAGAATAAAAACGTAAAAGTAGATTCATTTGATGGATACGATTTAGTACTATTAGGTGATATTCACGTACCAAATCAATCACTAAACGATGAGGGTACGATTAAGTATTGTGGTTCTACAATTATGCAGAATCATGCTGAAGCTAAGTATCCTGAGCATGGAATCTTAGTATGGGATGTTCAAACCAAAGAATCGGAATTCGTTCCAATTCACAACGATTATGGGTATGTGACCATTGATGTTGAGGATGGTAAGGTAATTGGTAATCCAAAGATACCAAACAAATCTCGAATGAGAATTAGAGCAAAAGATACATCTCAATCTCAATTAAAAAAAATATTATCTGAGTTAAAATCTAAAACAAAAGTACAAGAAGTATCAATACAGAAGGTATTAGCTGATACAAAGGATGGTTCTCAAACATCATCTATAGTTCTTCAGAATGTAAGAGATATCGCATTTCAAAACCAACTTATAGAAGGTTATCTATCGGATAGATATGTGGTTGGTAAAGAAGAATTAGAGATTATTGGTGGTATTAATCAAGATATCAACAATAAGTTAGGAGCTCGACCGGGTCTGAAGAATATTATATGGAAACCAAAAACATTTGAGTTTTCTAATATGTTTTCATATGGTACAAACAATGTAGTTGATTTCTCACAAATGAAAGGTGCTTATGGAATCTTCGCTCCAAACGCTAGTGGTAAATCATCACTATGGGATGCTCTATCATTCTGTTTATTTGATAAATGTTCTCGTACAAACAAAGCATTGGATGTACTAAACTATTCTAAATCAAAGTTTAATTGTAAGATAAATTTTGAAATAAACGGTGTTGATTACTTTATTGAAAGGATTGGTAAGAAATCACCTAAGAGGGGAACTGTAAAGGTTGATGTTGATTTTTATTGTATTATAGATGGTGTTACTCATTCATTGAATGGTGAAGAGAGGAGAGATACCAACTCTATCATTAGACAATATGTTGGTTCATATGAAGATTTTATACTAACCGCAATGTCTAACCAATCTAACAGTAGTGGGTTCATTGAGAAATCACAGAAAGAAAAAAAAGAACTACTTGCCCAATTCTTAGATATGAATATATTTGAAGAACTGTATCAAATAGCCAACGAAGAGATTAGAGAGTTAAGTGCTCTACTAAAAGATTATAAGAACCAAAACTTTACTGATAAGTTGGTAGATGCTAAGAAAGAATTAAAAGAGAATACTATTATACTAAAATCTACAAAACGTAGATTTGAGGAATATAACGATAAAAGAGTTAAAACTCGTTCTAATATTTATGACTTAACATCAAAGTTAAAATCGGTAGATAATACAGTAATAGATACAGAATCTCTAATACAATTACAAAATGAATTAGCCACTAAGATATCAGAAAAATCAGAAGAATGTGTTGGATATGCGGGTGAGTTAAGTAATTTAACCGATGAACTCAGCGAAGTAGAATTTAAATATAATTCGTATGATTTGTTGGAATTGAAAACAAAACACTTACAGTATGAGACTATTGTAAATAGAGTAGAGGTGATAGATTCTGAGATAAAGGTACTTAATTCTGATTTAGAACACGCTACAGAGCATTTAGATGGAATTGGTTCGTTATCATTTGATGATGACTGTGAACATTGTGTAAAGAATCAAAATACACCATTTGCAAAAAAGGCCCAATCTTTAGAATCAGAAATAATTACTTTGAAAAACTCAATTATATCTAAAAATAACGAAATAAAAAAATTAAATTTAGATAAATTTAAATATGATGTTACCAGTGTATTAAATACTATACAGGATTTAAAAACAAAAAAAGACTCACTACAGATTAAAAAAGATAAGTTAGAACTAACTAATAAATCTTGTAATTTAGAACATACTGAGTTAAAAACAAAACTAAAATCCGTTGTAGATGATATAGATAAATCTTTAGAACAGAAGGAATCTGTAGAGCATAATGAAAAAATACAAAATCAAATTATTAAATATAAAGAAGATTTAGATGAAATTGATTCTGTAATATTTGAAATAAATGATGAAATAATTGATATTAATGGTAATATACGAATTGCTGAAAATACTATTCAAACTGTAAATGATTCTATTGATAAGTTGGAAGGTATGGAAAAAAAATATGAAGGATATGAATATTATCTGCAATGTGTAAAGAGAGATGGGATACCATATCAGTTGATTTCAGACATACTTCCTAAGTTAGAAGTAGAGATAAATAATATATTACAACCTATTGTAGATTTTCAAATCATACTAAGTACAGATGGTAGAAATATAAATTCATCTATCGCATACGGAACGGATGAGTTTTGGCCATTAGAGTTAACAAGTGGTATGGAGAAATTTATTTCATCTGTGGCTATCAGAACCGCATTAGTAAATGTATCAAATTTACCACGTCCAAACTTCATAGCAATTGATGAAGGATTTGGTTCTTTAGATACGGATAACTTTAATTCTCTATATTTATTATTCGATTACCTAAAGAATCAATTTGATTTTATAGTTACAATTTCCCATATCGATAAAACAAGAGATATGGTAGACCAAATTATTGATATCACAAAAGTTGATGGATTTTCATCAATTAGATATTTATAGTTATAAAAAGAATAGATGGAGATTGAATGCCTTTAGTTTTTAAAAAATCTTTTAGAGATAGAGTTGATAACATAACAGTATTAGTTGATGATAAGACATCATCATCGCCTAATTATTTTAGAGTATCAGATGTACCACAAATACTTACAAAGGGTAAGAACCTTATTAAGATTTCAGGTCACCCTACTAACCTAAAAGAAGACACACAAATATTTATAGATGTTAGGGATTCTAACGGAAACCCTATATATTATGAAATACCCGATTATATCGAAGATGATAAGAGTAGGGTAATTTCCATTTGGGTATATCATGATAAAGGTGATGATAATACTCCAAACGGTGAGGCTACTATTACATTAGTTGGTGTGGCTAATAATGATGTAGATGGATTACCAGTACCAGCTTCTTACAAAAACAAACTTAATGTAAGATGGCAGACTAAAGTAAACGTTGATAGAGATAGAAGTAGTACAACTCCTATTATCTTTAATTCAAATGGGATAACTCCATCACTAATATTATCTGAAAGTATTGAAAGTTATCAAAATCAACCACAGAGTGGTAATGATTTAGATTTAACCGTTCAAGAAGGTAAAGTTAGATACATATTTAAAGGTAAGACTCCAATTGTACAGATAACAGATGGTACTACTTTTAATCAAGAGATGCAAGATAGTTCTATTCTTTTATCAAACTTTACAACTCCAGCTACTCCTAAATCAAAAGAAGAACCTACTAATTTAAATTTCTTTAGTGGTTCTATTAAGAGAGTAACTAACACAACAACGATTCAGTTAAATAACCCATACACTGCTTCTTTTCAAAATAGAGAAGGGTTAAAACATACTTATGATTCTGTAGAAGAGTCTGACTATAAGATAGAGTATTTTAGAACTAGCTCAAACGTATCTACGGAAAATCAACGTTCTTTTGTAAACATTTCGTTTAACAATGTAGACCCGATAGTTGGTGTGGTTGATAAAATAAAAGTACTTCAAAAATCAGATGGGTTACCGGGTGAGTTTGAATTATTAAACGAAGTGGCAGTACCATTTAGTTCTTCATTTAGTGTGAAGATACCAATGCCATCTGAAAACTTACAAGACCCTAAATTATTAAAAATACAATATCTTAACTCAATTGGTGAGATATCAAGAACAGAAACTAATATAGGCCCATTTGTATTTCAAGGTGGTAATTCCTATATTGGTGGTTCACAAAACTTAATTAGTGGTTCTATCTTCGTATCTAATACTGTAGGAACTGGTATAGAACTTGGTGGTGCGAGTAGTGGGTTTATGCGTTCTGTGGGATTTGAAGGACAAACATCAGCATCTTTAGGAAAAGCTCCAGGTGGATTTGTAATCTATAGTGGTTCTGGTAATCTACAAATGGGTGCGGATACCTTAGAAGGTGTTGGTATGCAATTCATCGGTGATAACGATGAAAGACACCTTATATTCACAACCGCAAATGGTGGTTTGTTAGATGTTAAAACAGATAAGTTTTTCATTGGTACAGAAAACTCACAATTTATAAGTGGTTCTGATTCTAACATAGAAATTAGTTCATCATTATTTCACTTAGACCCTAAGAACAATTTATTAACAATTGGGGCCGATGCCGTAATTAAAGCGGGATTATCTGCCGATAGAATATTTACTCCTGCAATCATTGATGGAGCTCCATCAAACATAAATAATGCATCCTCATCTATAACACAAGATGGTTTTGCTAAGTTTACATCCGCTTCTATAGCAGGGTTTACGGTAAACGAATCAGAAATTAAATCAGCCGATGAATCATTAAGATTAAAGGCCGATGGTAACATAACAGCATCAAAAGTATTATTACAAGGTGGTACTATTACTGATAATGTAACTATATTAGGTTCAGTATCTGCTAACAGTATCCAAACTCCAGCAACAATTGGTGGTAATCCATCAACAGTAGGAAATGCCAGTTCATCTATCACAGACCAAGGGTTTGCTTCGTTTAAATCAGCATCTATAGGTGGATGGGATATTACACCAAATACTATACAAGGTAGTAATTTAGTAATGAGACCGGCAGGTATCTTACAGACAAGAGATTTCGCAAGTGGTGTAAAGGGATGGAAGATTTCATCTGAAGGAAATGGAACGGCGGAGTTTGAGAATATTAGAATCAGAGGTACATTAAGAACAACTACCTTTGAAAAAGAATCCGTAAACGCCGTTGGTGGACAATTATGGGTTACTAATGCTACAACCCTAACAGGTTCAAATATCACATCAACTCAAACTACAATGTCTGTTAAGAATGCGAGTGGTTTTGCTGTAGGTGAAATCTTATTAGCTAAAAAAGTAGATGGAACTGGATTTCAAACAGAATATCTACTAATCGAATCAGCATCTATTGATGGTGATAATTCGGGAGCCGAAGAAGTACATGGTAGGATATATGTTCAAAGAGCATATGGTAGTGGTCAACAAGGTGAGTTTGTAGGTGATTTAGCATCATCAGCTCAAACATATGATGAAGGACAAGTTATTGTATCAACAGGTCTAAGTGGTAGTGGTTATATTAAAATGAACGCTAACCCAAAAGATACTGCAACTCCTTATATGGATATTGTTGAGAGAACAGGTAGTGGATTATTTGATGCACAATTAAAAGTAAGATTAGGTGATTTAAGTGGATTGGCTAATTCCGATTATGTATTTGGAAATCCAAATCCAGGTTTTGGTTTAGCAACAGATAATGTATTCTTACAAGGTGGTATAATCGCTAACACAGGTTCTATTGCTGGTATTAAAATGACCGATGGTAAGTTATTTACAGGCAACGGTTCATATGGAAATTCAAATACAGGATTTTATGTTGATTCCGATTCTCAATTTTCATTGGGTAATAAATTAGTTTGGAATCCAACAACAGAGGCCTTAGTAATTAGAGGACAATTACAATTATCAGATGGTAGTGATGTAGGTTCTGCTCTCGCAGAGGCAACTTCATCTAATACTTCTAAAACAGTATCATTGGGTGCTAGTAGTTATGTTATTACGTTTAACTCATTAGGTAACCAAGACCCAGCGGGACAGAGTATAACTTTAACCGCAACCGAACAAAATCACGTTGGAACTGTATATTACGAATTCCGTAAAGGTGGTTCTTTACAAGGTGCTAGAGGTACATCTAATACATTTGTAGCAGACCAATCTTCCGAACAACCATCTGCAACAACACCTGTTACATACGAAGTAAAAACATTCGAAGTGGCATCTGGTGGTTCTCAAATCGCAAGTGATACATTAACATTATTTGGTGTTCAGGCAGGAGCAAGTGGAAGTGATGGAACATCAGGACAAGATGGGGTAGATGCAGTAACTGCTTTCTTAACTAATGAAGCTCATACATTTGCCGCTAATCCTGATAAGAGTATCGTATCTTTAACTGGTGGTTCAACAGATATGATTGTGTTTGAAGGGATAACTGATAAAACAACATCGTACTCATATAGTAGAAGTTCATCAACTTCGGTTAGTTCTTCTATAAGTTCTAACACAGTTACAGTAACATCGATGGCCCACGATAGTGGTTCTATTATAATCACAGCAACTTCGGCAAGTACATCGTTATCAAAAACAATGTCTTTATCCAAAGCAATCGCTGGACAGACTGGTTCTGATGGTACAGATGGTACTGATGGGTTAGATGGTACTTCGGCAAAAACTTTAGTTGCTAGTATTGATTCACAAGTAATGGCATTTGATGATTCATCAGATACTTCGGCAACACCAACTGAAGTTGTATTCTCATTTAACCAACAAAACCTAAACGCTGCTATTGGTAGTTCTGATATCACAATCTCAACTGCTGGTGGTAATGTAACAAATTTTGGATTCGATAATAATAGTGTAACAAATAGTAGTGGTAAACATAGTGGTATATCATCAGGTAGTATATCATTTACAGGTGCATTAAATAGTGGTGGATTAAATTCTACTAAATCTAACTTCCCAGTAGCCATTTCGATAACTAAAGATGGGTTGAGTGATTCAATCAAACTCTTTAAAGTAGAAGGTGGAGCAGATGGTACAGCTGGTGCAGATGGTACTGATGCCGTAACAACATTCCTTACTAACGAATCCCATACCTTTACTGCAGAAAGTGATGGTACTATTATTTCTTTCATTGGTGGTTCAACCGATATGGAAGTATTTGAGGGAGTAACAAACTCAACGGCCAATTATACAATATCCTCATCAAGAGGATTGGGTGTAACCGCCACAGATAGTGGTAAAACCGTAACTATAAGTGGTATGACACATGATAGCGGTTCGGTTACAATAACCGCAACATCTGCAAGTGTATCACTTTCTAAATCGATGTCATTAACTAAATCTAAACAAGGAACTGCTGGTTTAGCAGGTTCTGATGCTAAGATTCTTACAGTTTCATCTGATTCACAGGTATTCTCATTCCCATCGGCATCTTCATCAACTGCGATTGATAATGATATTTTAATCACAATTAATCAACAAAATTTAAGTGGCACTGTAGGTGGTGGTGATTTTACAATCGTAGATGCGAATGGTAGTACTCTATCAGACCCAACACTCTCCGCAAGTGTAACAGATGGAAGTGGACAAGTTACTGGTACTATTACATTTAGTGGAACTGCTAGTGGAGATAAAACAAAACTTCCTTTAACAATTACAGTATCTAAGGATTCTTTAGAAGATTCAATAAAAATATTTGGTATTGATGGTGGTAATGAAGGACAAGATGGTGCTGCTGGTGCTGATGCGGTAACTACTTTCTTAACTAATGAATCTCATACATTCCCTGCAGACTCAAGTGGAAGTATAGCATCTTTTGTAGGTGGTAGTACTAATATGGAAATTTTTGAGGGTATAACAAACAAAACATCTCTATATACAATTTCATCATCTGTTAGTTTAGGTGTTACTGCAACAGATAATAGTAATACTGTTACTATTGGTGGGATGAATCATGATAGTGGAAGTGTAACAATCACTGCAACATCTGCAAGTGTTAGTTTATCTAAGATAATGTCTTTAACAAAAGCACGACAGGGTTCTGATGGTTCTGATGGAACATCTGCTAAATTATTAATTGGTAGTTTAGATTCTCAGGTATTCGCATTTACTGATTCTACAGATACAACATCCGAACCAGAAAAAGTATTCTTTAGTTATCAACAACAAAATTTATCAGCAGCAATTGTAGCAGGTGATTTAACAATTACAACCGCTGGTGGTTCTAATATTACTAACTTTGATTTTAATAATTCTGATATTAGTAGTGGAACAGGTATCGTAAGTGGTTCTATTGTATTCTCACAAGCATTAAATAATGGTGGTGTGGCTGGAACTAAATCAAACTTACCAATAACTGTATCTGCTACCAAAGATGGATTACAAGATTCAGTTAGGGTATTTAAGGTAGAGGGTGGTTCTGATGGTACAGATGGAGAATCTGCAAGAACAATGATTCTTACAAACGAATCTCATACATTCGCCGCTCAACCAAATGGAACAATAATTTCATTCACAGGTGGTGATACAGATGTAGAAGTTTTTACAGGTACATCAAACACAACATCTGATTATTCTATAAGTGCGGCATCTACAACATCTGTTAGTTCATCTGTTAGTTCAAATACGGTTACAGTAACCTCTATGGGACATGATAGTGGTTCTGTTGTTGTAACCGCCACTTCGGCAAGTGTTAACTTACAAAAGTTATTTTCATTAACAAAAGCTAAACAAGGTGCTGATGGTGAAGATGGGGCATCTGGTGATAAGTTTGCCGATACATCTATTTCAACTACAATAAATTTATCAACATTAAATATAGATGATACAATAACATTTACGGCAGATACTGGATTAGCTTGGACGGCTGGTTTAACTGCAGTGGTTGCATATGATGGTAGTAACTCTATTACAGGTACAGTAAACTCATACAACTCATCCAACGGTTCAATGAGTATAAATGTTGATTCTATAGTTGGTACTTCTACTCAAACAGCATGGACATTAAATTTGGGTGGAACTGCTGGCCCACAAGGTGTTAGTGGTGTAAGTGCTAAATCATTAGTAGCGAGTACAGATTCTCAAGTATTCTCATTCCTAAGTGCGAGTGATTCTACGGCAGAACCAACATCAATCATATTCTCATTTAACCAACAAAATTTAAATGATTCAATTGGAAGTTCGGATGTTACAATAACCGCAGGTGATGGTACTAATATTACTGGATTTGGATTTGATAACAATTCGGTTACCGATGGAACGGGTATCGCAAGTGGTAGTATTTCATTTAGTAGTGGTACATCTGCTGGTGGTTTAAATTCAGATAAAACTAAATTACCTGTAACTATATCTGTTACTAATGATTCTTTAACAGATTCTATAAAAGTATTTAAAGTAGAAGGTGGAACATCTGGAACAGATGGAACAGATGGTTCTGATGCGGTTACAACATTCTTAACAAATGAAGCTCATACGTTTGCATCACAAAACGATGGTACAATTGTATCATTCTCAGGTGCTCAAACAGATATGGAAGTATTTGAAGGGGTTACGAATAAAACATCTGTATATACTTTTTCAAAATCAGATGGATTAGGAGTTACTTCATCCATAACTGGTAAGACGGTTACTGTTAGTGGAATGACACATGATTCAGGTTCCGTAACTATTACAGCTGTATCTGCAAGTACATCATTAAGTAAAACAATGAGTTTAGTTAAATCTAAACAAGGAACTGCTGGTTTGGCTGGAGCTGATGCTAAGTTATTAACTATTACTTCGGATTCTCAAGTATTTGCATTCCCATCAGCATCTTCATCAACTCCTGAAGATAATGATATCTTACTTATTATTAACCAACAAAACCTAAGTGGTACTATAGGTGGTAGTGATATAACAATTAAAGATTCAGGTGGAAACACATTAACAGACCCAACATTTGTTGCAAGTGTAACAGATGGAACTGGGCAGGTAAGTGGTTCAATTACATTTAGTGGAATGGGTTCAACTGTTGGTGGTGTAAAAACAAAACTTCCTTTAACAATTGAAGTCACTAAAGATGGATTAGAGGATAGTTTAAAAATATTTAAGGTTGAGGGTGGGACATCCGGAACGGATGGAACTGATGGTTCTGATGCAGTAACTGCTTTCTTAACCAATGAATCTCATACCTTCCCTGCTGATTCGACTGGTGCTATCGCATCCTTTGTGGGTGGTAGTACTGAAATGGAAGTTTTCGAAGGAGTAACAAACAAAACATCTCTATATACAATTTCATCCTCAAGAGGATTGGGAGTTGTTGCAACAGATAGTGGTAATACCGTTACTGTAAGTGCTTTAGGACACGATAGTGGTTCATTAACAATCACCGCTACTTCTGCGAGTGTATCACTTTCTAAAACGATGAGTTTAACCAAAGCACGACAAGGTGCAGATGGTGATGATGGTACATCGGCTAAGTTATTAGCAGGTTCGTTAGAATCACAAGTGTTCTCATTCCTAAGTGCAAGTGATAATACTTCAGACCCATCAGAAATTATATTTACATTTAATCAACAGAACCTTAATGGTACAATAGGTAGTGGTGATATTACAATCTCAACCGCTGGTGGTAATGTTACTAACTTTGATTTTGATAACAATGATGTTAGTAGTGGTACTGGTGTTGTTAGTGGTAGTATCTCATTTGCTGGTGCATTGAATAGTGGTGGATTAAACTCTACTAAATCTAATTTACCTGTTACAATTACAGCAACTAAAGATGGATTAAGTGATGCTGTAAAAATATTTAAGGTTGAGGGTGGGGCATCTGGAACAGATGGTACTCCTGGTGCTGATGGTGTTTCGGCCGTTACCGCATTCCTAACAAATGATTCTCATACTTTACCATTAAGTTCATCTAATACAATTATATCACTTACAGGAGCAAGTACTGAGATAGAAGTATTTGAAGGAACATCAAACAAAACTTCATTATATACCGTTACTCAAAATACACCATCTCACTTTACAACTACATTGAGTGGTAATGAATTAACAATTACAAGTGGTTCATTTCCACATACAGGTTCTATTGTATTAACTGCAACTTCCGCATCTGTAAGTTTGGCAAAAACAATGTCAATCTCTGTTGCAAGACAGGGTGATGATGGAACGGATGGTCAAGATGGTTCTAATGGTGTAAACGGAACATCTGCAAAAATATTAACAATCACATCCGATTCTCAAGTATTCGGATTTGATAATTCGGTTGATACAACCGCAACTCCATCATCAATTGTATTTACAGTAGCTCAACAAAATTTAGCTCATACAATAGATACAGGTGATATTACAATTACAAAAGCTGGTAGTAGTACACTTACTACTCCATCTTTAAGTGGTACAGTTAGTGGTGGAACAGGACAACAAACATTTACAGTTCCATTCTCATCTTTAACAAAATCCGATTTACCATTAACGGTATCGGTATCAAATAACGCAAATAATTTATCTGATTCAACGAAGATATTTAAAGTAGTTGGTGGTGATACAGGTTCAGATGGGGCCGCTGGTGCCGCAGGTTCGGATGCAGTAACCACATTCCTTACGAATGAAGCTCATACATTTGCCGCTCAAAATAATGGAACAATTGTATCGTTTGTTGGGGCAACTACGGATATGGAAGTATTCGAAGGTGTAACTAACTCAACTGATAATTATACATTTACACGAACAAATGGGACTGGTGTAAGTTCAACAATCTCAACAAACACTATTACTATTACTGCGATGACTCACGATAGTGGTTCTGTTGATATTACGGCAACAAGTGGGAGTACATCATTAACTAAAACAATGAGTTTAGTTAAATCCAAACAAGGAACTGCAGGTTTGGCTGGAGCTGATGCTAAATCAGTTTCATTAATAGCTGATTCTCAAACATTCGCATTTGATAACTCTGTTGATACAACAGCAACTCCATCATCTGTAAACTTTGTAGTTAATCAACAAAATTTAAGTGGTACGATTGCAACATCAGATATCACAATTACAAAAGCTGGTGGTTCTGCATTTACAACTCCAACATTAGGTGGTTCTGTAACTGATGGAAGTGGTACAAGAACATTCACATTACCATTCTCATCATTTAGTAAATCTGATTTACCACTTAGTATTTCGGTATCTAAAGATTCACTAAGTGATTCAGCTAAGATATTTAAAATTGTAGGTGGTGATACTGGTTCTGATGGTTCTGCTGGAACAGATGCAGTAACAGCATTCCTTACTAACGAATCTCATACATTTGCAGCTGACTTTAGTGGTAGTATTGCATCCTTTGTGGGTGGTTCAACGGATATGGAAGTGTTTGAGGGAGTTACTAATAAAACTTCCGAATACACATTCACCAGAACATCAACCACTTCAGTAAGTTCTTCTATTAGTTCTAATACAGTTACTATAACCTCTATGGGACATGATAGCGGGTCAGTAGTAGTTACTGCAACTAAAGGAGCTACATCACTTAGTAAAACAATGAGTGTTGTAAAATCCAGACAAGGTGGTGTTGGGGCAACAGGAGCAACAGGAGCTGCCGGAACTAATGCAAAGGTAGTATCATTACTTGCCAATAAATCCGTAATTACATATAATGGTTCTGATGTTGAAACTCCATCATCTCAAAATATTACATTAACCGCTACAGACCAAAATCATAGTGGTACGGTATATTACGAATTCTTAAAAGATGGTTCATCACAACAAAATTCAACAACGGCCACATTTACGATTAACACAACTGCTGAAAAACCTACATCTACTGGAAACGTATCGTATGTAGTAAAGACAAGAGAAGGTGGGACAAGTGGAACTGTTATAGCAGAAGATAGTGTATCCATATTTGGTGTAAAATCTGGATTAGATGGTACGGCAGGAAGTGATGGAACATCTGCCATTACCGCATTCCTAACATCCGATGGAGATATAGTTCCAGCTGCAAGTGATGGTACAGTATCATCGTTTGTTGGTAGTGGAACTGAAATGATAATCTTTCAAGGAGCTACTGATGTATCTTCAGATTATACAGTAACTAGAACAAACTCTACAGGTCTTTCATCAACACTAAGTACGAGAGTACTAACAATAACGGCATTAACACCAGATAGTGGTTCTGTAATACTTACTGCAACTTCTGCAAGTGGTAATGTTGGACAAGTACAAATTTCCAAAACATATTCAATTGGTAAATCAAAACAAGGTGATACTGGAGATACAGGAGCCGCTGGTTCAAATGCAAAAACTGTTACTGTAGGAGCATCATCTAACATATTTGTAAAAGCACAGGATGGTACTCTTTCTCCATCATCAATTACAATAACAGCGAACGGACAAAACTTAACCGCAAATGGTGCATTTAGTAATACGGGTGGTACGTTATCATCAACATCGGTATCAACCTCTGGTGGTTCAACTACTGTAACAAGTGGAAACTTCTCAAACGGAATGGTTGTAACTTACACAGCTGCAGGAGCTGATGGTAGTATAACCGATAGTGTAACATTAAATGAATTAGATGAAGGTAGTGGTAACATAACTGCGATATTAGATAATGAAGCTCACGTACTTCCAGCAAGTGCGGCAGGTGCTGTATCATCATACGCAAATAGTGGAACTACAATAAGATGTTTTGAAGGAGCAACCGCATTAACATTCGTTACAGGTACACCAGGTACTGGAGAATTCGGAGTATCAGTAGGTAACACTGCAAACATCACAGAAGGAAGTATAACAGATAGTGGAACATTCTGTACAATTGGAAATCATAGTGGAGCTGCCGATGGTACAGACCAATATGTAATTACATATACGATTAGTGGTAAAACATTAAACGGTTCAAATTTTACAACTTTCACAAAAACACAATCATTAACAAAATCAAAAGTTGGAGCAACAGGACCACAAGGTAATCCTGGAGCAAACAATCAAGATTTCTCATTCTTAGGTGCGAGTTTAACTGGAATTGGACCAATTGGTTCAGCAGGTTTATTAATGACTTCAAATGTATTTGGATTCCACAATGGAATAAGTGGAACAAATGGAGCACTAACAGATTTTACATCATTCTTAGATAGTAGTGGTAATTTTTATTTAGGTGGGAATGCTAGTGGAGCGAGTAATCCAACAGATGGTTATTTCGCATGGAACAATACCGATAAATCATTATTGATTAGTGGTTCTAAAGCAACAATAGATGTAGATAAATTTTTCGTAGGTACTAAAACTACACAATTCATTAGTGGTTCAAATGGTAATATAGAGATATCATCTTCTAAATTCCATATTAAACCTGATGGTGATATTATTGTAAAAAAGGTTACTGCAGAGGATGGAACTATTGGTGGGTTTACATTAAGTGATACACAAATTAATTCATCAAATAATAATTTAATACTAAAGGCATCAGGACAAGTTACAGCATCTACTTTATTATTGACTGGTGGTACTGTTGCAGGAATGCCAGTTAGTTCAGATGAAATTGCAGTAGGTGAAGTTCTTAAACTAAAACAATCAGGTCAAATCACAGGTTCATCTGTATTATTTAGTGGTGGTAACATCGGTGGATTCCAATTAGAAAATAGTTCATTATATCAAAATCCAACCGCATTACCTTTATTAAGTGCTAGTTTTCAATTAAAACAATCATTTGGCGATTACGGTAATGTTCCACCGTTTGAATATTCAATTAAATTCGCAAGTCAAAACTTCTATATAGATGATTTAGAAACAAATTGTCCTACTGAGTATTTGGGAGAACTTATAAAATCAGGTTCTATTTTATCATCTTCTAATTTTGGTAGTGCACCACAAGGTCTTTTCCAATACGGTACAAATTATCAAAATGAAACTAAATTTGTAGTTGTTGAATCATTTGACCCTAAGTCTGGATTTATGAAATTGGGACATAATTACAGACTTGGATACTATAGTGTATTTAGTGGTGGTCCTGGAACAACAAGAGTTCATGTAGTACAAGGTGTAGGGTTTAATGCACAATATACAGACGGAACTAATGATGGTGGAGCTTCAACAAGTAATTATACTGCATTTAATAAATTAAATGAAACTAAAAACTTAACTTTAGATGATAAAGTAACAACTAAATTAATATTAAGTTCATCTGCAGAAATTAAATCAGAAATAGGTAAAATTGGTAGTTTTACAATAACAGGTAGTAATGTAGTTGTTACCGATGATGTTTTAGATAGAGAGCCGATTTATGACTTTAGAGTATATGTTTCAGAAACTTTACCAAACGCCGCTCTATCCGCTCCTAGAGCTGATACAAATAACGGTACACCGTTGCAACTTTATATTGGTGATGAGTTTTGGGATATTTCAACTATAACAAATGTTGGTGAAAATGGTTCTACGAATGAAGGATATGGTTATTATTTAGCAATATCTTCATCCGCTAGAAGTTCAAGTAATTTAGTTTATGACCAATCACAACTAAATGGATTAGGAATGTTTACAGGTTCGGCGGCCGCTCAATCTGGACAAAATATTAGTGGTTGGCCAAGAGGTGGAACTTCTGGTGGTAGTACAACACTTTTAGACCATAGAGGTTTTTCTTATATCCCACCTACTACTAATCGTTTAGGACAAAATGAAAATTGGTATCTTAAATATTTTGATACTACTACATTACAATCAGGTGATACAGATGATTTCATTAACGCTAGAGTAACATTCTTATCAGAATCTATCACCAATACATTTAACAAATTTACTGTATTTGCTCAAACAGCTTCTGTTGTTGGAAATTATTCAGATAGAGATGAACATGAAGGTGCTTTAAGTTTACAATTTGTATCTACAAATGCTTCACCAATTGGTGAGGAATTACCATCAGAGGGGTTTTACGCTCAAGCTCTTTTGATAGACGGTGGTGGTTCGAAGATGAGTCAGCTGGCAACAACTTCTTCACTTGCAAGTTCTTACCATTCCTCTCAGTTTGTTTCATTTGTTACAAATGAATCAAAAGCTAACTTCTATGAATCACAAGCAATAGAAAAAGGATTACCAGTTGCAACTGTAGATTTAGTAACAAAACTTACAATAGATGGTAAATATATTCAACAAATTATTAACCAAACAACGGCATCATCAATTTATGCCGGTAATAGTGTTGCTAACTATTGGGGTCGTTCATCTTCTGATGGAATAACTCTTGAAGAATTAATAAAAGAATCACCATTTTTATATAATCCAAACTTGGCCAATAATGGAATAACCGATAGAGATTATGCAGCATTACAAAGTGCTGCTGTAACTATTGCTGGAAATTATACAAATACCAATTTAGCATCTCAATTTGAAGAAGCTGGTAACGGTGGTTTTGAGATGGTTGGTTCTGCATCAATGCATTTTATGCCATACTATGATATTGACCAATTTGATAAACAGTCAACTGGATTCATATCAGGACAAGATGGATTTTTACCTTATTATGGTGCACCAGAGTATTCTTTTCCAAATTTCATTACTTCTGCTGAAAGTGAGGGTGGTAGTAACATAAGTTACACTATGCGTAATCCAGGTAGTGGTAAGCATATGTTGGTGTTAGATAAAGGGTATATTTTAAACCCATTGGTAAATCTTGCAATATCAAACTTAAACAAACTCTTACCAAACTCACCTACTACAGGTTTTAACGGTCAGAGTACAGGTGAAGGTGAAGAACAAAACGATACTTTATTTACTTGGGATAAGTATAGAATTGATGCAAGTGGAACGTATAATGATACCTCAAATTCAAGAAGATTTGGAATTCCATTTGAAGTATCACATACATATGTAACTGGTTCTGTCTCTAGAAGTACTAAGATGATATTGAAAAATGCAATCTATCCAGAAAATATAGCGGTTAGAGGTGAGATTAATGCTGAAGGTTTACGAAGTAGAGTTATTGAAGGAATTGAGCAAAGTATAAATAACCTTTTAGGGGAAACTGGTGATGATACCTTCGATATAACAGAAAGAATTTCCGATAATGTAGTACAAACAAATGCGACTAGTGAGTTACTAAGTGTATTACAATCAGATGGTGGTATAGATGGTTCATCTGAAGAGTTCTTTGTAAAACTATCATTCGCAGAGGAAAGTAAATTTGGTGAAGGTACTATTAGAATGGGAACTACATCTGGTTCACTAAGAAATTCTACTGTATTATCTATTAGTAGTAGTGGTGAGATATCATCATCAAATTATATTCAAAAACCAGATGGACAAGTAACGGGTTCTAAAATTAACTTTACAGGTGGTAAAATATCTGGTTCTGATATGTCTATATTCGCAAATGAGTTTGAATTTAAAGATGATAACAATAATGGAATTATAAAAGGTAATAAAACTACATTTGAAATTAGTTCTTCATTATTTAATTTAAAACCAACATCATTAGATGTAAAAGGTAATATACAGGCAGAACAGGTTTATGGGCAAGATACATTCTTAGCTGGTAAGGTAGTTAATACAGGTGTAATAAACCCAAATAGTATTACTGTAAAATATAATTTACCATTTGTCGAAGCTTATTCACAAGATTCTAATGACACGAGGTTAACCGGGTCTACAGTTGAAAGTGGATTTATAATGAGTGGTTCATCTACTATATTGAGTCAAACAGGTTCTAGGATTCAAGGTAACCACGTTAGATTTACTTTATCTTCTAACTTACAAAGTACTCCACAATTTTTAACACCAATAACTGCTGATGGTGTTGGGTATCCTGAAGAATTTAAGAGTTGGAAAGATATTAGTGGTGTAAATAATGATTATGTATTTGTTTCAAATACTTCCGCAAGAACGGCCGCCGATGCATCCGCATCTTTATCTGCAAATCTAATTGGAAATCAGTTAGTATTTAACGAAGCTACTTCTTCTGCATTATTATTCCAATCATCATCAAATAGTTTCCAATCAATGACAACGGATACTATTAACTTATTTGATGTTTTAAAAGAAGATAGAAGGAATGTACACTTACAATTTGCGGTTAGAGGAACAGCTCACCCATCTACAGGTTCATTTAATGGATACAATCCTGAATACCAAGTACAAGTTTTAGATACATCTGGTTCTAACGTAGTTTGGGAAAAAACTTATAAAGATACAAAAGCAACTCATAAAAATTGGGCAGTGTTTGATGTACCAATGACAGATATTGCAACATTCTATAAACAAAATATAGAATTCAACAAATCTACAGGTTCATTTGATGAAGGAACTTATTTGGGCAATCCACAATCATCTGGTCTGAAAGTAAAAATAAATATGAGATATAGTGGTTCACGTTTGATGAGCCAAAGAATAACTGAGGGTACTAGATTCGGTGGAAAAAATACCGCAAATGAATCATTTACTTTAGGATTCGCACTTACTGAAATGAGAATGGTAGAACCTGTTAGAGCTACTTCTATTGATACTCAAACAGTTCACTTTAAAGATACTTATATGACTTGGCATGATAATCCTGCAACTACTGGTCATTATGGAAACTTTGTTCCTGAATTTACTTCATCTGCAACAACTTCTAGTTTTGCATTAGGTGCTCCAACGGAGAAGTGGGAATCGATATATTTAGATTTAAAAGAAGATAATCAATATCCTGTTGAAACACTTGTAGGTGATGTTTCTCAATCAAATAAATTTGTAAGAATAAACACACATACAGGTAAACTAACATTTACATCTGCATCTGTAGGTAGTGGTGGTGGTGGTGGAAGTTCATACTCTTTACCAACGGCGACAGCTAGTACATTAGGTGGTATAAAGGTAGGAACTAATTTAAGTATTTCAAATGGTGTTTTATCTGCAACTGATAATGACACAACGTATTCTGTTGGAGATGGTGGGTTAACTCAAAAGAATTTTACCTCAACATTAAAAACTAAGTTGGATGGTATTGCCACAAATGCAAACAACTATAGTTTCCCTTACACAGTTTCAGCCGCGGCCGGTAATAGTACGGTAGTTCAAAGAAATAGTAGTGGTTACATATTTGGTAACTTCTTAAATATGACTGGAACATTTGCAAACTCTGGTGCAACTGGTACATTGAGCTTCTTTACAGGCACAAATGGAAGTGATAATTATGGTCGTTCATGGACACCTGCTCAAGCAAGAACTGCACTAAATGTAGCAGATGGTGCTAATGTTGGTCTACCACTATCTGGTGGTACTATGACTGGTGCTATTGCGATGGGTAATCAGAACATTACAGGTATTAATAATCTTGTTATAAACGACCCTGGTCCAACTGAAGGTATAAGTTGGAATGGTGGTAATACAAAAATAGTTGAATCACCAGATGATTTAACAACAAACTCTGCGGGTAACTTACAATTTGTATTTGATGACACTCGAAGAATGAGTATCACCAGTACAGGTGCCGATATTAATGGAAATCTATCACTTAGTGGTGATTTAACAGCGAGCGGAAATCAAGTTATAACTGCAGCTACTCAAGCAGATGTTAAGTTCTCAGTTTGGAGTGGTACTACATACGGAATCGGTATGGTTTCCGCAGTTACATTAGGTTACCTAAACGATTACGCTACAACCTTCGTTATGAACAATGATGCAGATAGAGGTTGGTGGTGGGGTTATAAAGACCAAACTAAATCAACTGGGGCGATGTCATTAACAACCGATGGTAGGTTATATGTTAAAAGTTCTATACAGGCGGCAATTCTAAGTGGAACTGGAAACAGAATGGTTATTGCAAATGCTAATGGTGAATTATCAACACAAGCAATACCATCTGGCGGTGGTGGTGGTGGAAGTAGTGATATTTCAATGGATGGTAGTACTGCTAATGGGTTAATAACTTATGGTGGAACTGATAACATTGATGTGGAAACAAACCTAACTTTTGATGGTACTAATTTAGTAACTTCATCTGGCCCTACAGGTGGTAGACTTAGGTTTGGAGATGGAACTTATTCTTCACCAACATATGCATTTGCTGGAGATACGGATACAGGTATGTGGTTGGGTGGAGCAGCTGATTTGAGGTTTTCAGTCGGTGGTGTTACGAGAATGCAATTAAATGCTAACGGACTTAGAATTGATGATGCGATTGGTGTAAATGTTGCAGCTTCTTCAACCGATGGTAGAATTGATGCTGGTAACGATATTGTTGCATACTCTACTTCAGATGAGAGATTAAAAGAAAATGTTAAAACCATTGATAGTTCTTTATCTAAAGTTTTACAAATCAGAGGTGTTGAATTTGATTGGAAAGAACTTACAGAAGAAGAAAAGAAAACTATACATGGAAACGAAGGACATGATGTAGGGGTTATCGCACAAGAGATAGAAAAAGTACTACCAGAGGTGGTTACTGAAAGAGAAAACGGATACAAAGCCGTTAAGTACGAAAAGATAGTTCCACTACTAATTGAAGCTATAAAAGAACAATCAGATACGATTGAAAAATTAACTGAAAGAATTAATAAATTAGAAAAAGGTTCTAATAATTAATTAAACTATATTTATTACTATGGGAAAACTAATTAAAGAGTGGGTTAAGGGAATCTTAGCTGAAGGAATAGAAAAAAAGGTAGTAGTTTACGCTGGTAGATTCCAACCCTTTCATAAAGGACATAATGCCACTTACGAACATTTGGTAAAACAGTTTGGTAGAGATAATGTTTACATTGGTACATCCAATAAAACAGATAATCTTAAATCACCATTTAAGTTTAACGAAAAGAAAATGATTATGATGAAGATGTTTGGAATATCATCATCTAAAATCGTTCAAATAAAAAACCCATACGCTCCTAAAGAAATTATAGGTAAATTTAATAAAGATACTACAGCATTTGTAACTGTTGTTGGTGAAAAAGATAGATACAGATTAAAAGGTAAATATTTTGAACCATATCATCCTGATAGAATTGAAAAAGGATACGAAGATAAAGGATATGTTTATGTAGCACCAGCTCAAAGTGGTGGTATTAGTGGGACTGAGGTTAGAAAATTATTATCGTTAGGTAATGATGATTCTAAAAAGAAAGGTTTCAAAAAAGCATACGATGGTAAATTTAATCCAAAAATATATAAGTTTATAACTACTAAGTTAGGTAAAATAACTAATCAAATGGAAAGTTTTCTATCTACATTTAATTTTAATAAACTATTATCCGAATCCACCTCAACTATAGTTGGTGTAGATGATGGGCCTGGTTTTTCTTATGGTAATTCTAAATCATATAAAGCGGTTGGTGAAGAAACTGCTAAAAGATTGGGATGGCAAGTAGTTGATTATATATTAGATGATGATAGTGATTCTATATATGCGGATAATGAAAGAAGTTTAGGAGATAAATACCCAGTATCATTTTTTCCAGCAGGTATCGATGGGTTAGATGCACAATCACAAAGATATATTGATTTAAAAGGTTCACAGGCATACAAGACTTGGGCAAAACATATCACAAACGTAGCAACAACAGTAGGATATAAGTTAATTGATTTCTTAGATGCAGAAGAATCTATTGAGGATACGAAAGATGCAGCTGTAAAAACACCATCACCAGAAGAAAGATTAAAAGATGGTGATGATAAAACAACTAAGATTCAAGAAGGATTGATTACTGAAGGTGGGGCATATGGACATATGGCTCATCCATTCGATACACAAATGAATTTAACTTTTGGTGATTTAAAAACAATCATATCAAACGCATTAAATGGTAAGTTAGAATTTGCTAGAGAAAAAACAGATGGACAAGCACTTGCTATTAGTTATAGAGATGATAAAGGTTTAATCGCCGCTCGTAATGGTGGACACCTAAAGAATAGTGGTGAAAACGCATTGGATATTAGTGGAGTGGCTTCTAAGTTTCAAGGTAGAGGTGGATTAACTGATGCATACAACTTCGCTATGAAAGATTTATCTAAAGCAATCAAATCATTATCAAAAGCACAAAGAGATAAAGTATTTAATCAAGGTTCATCCTTTATGAATATAGAAGTTATATTCCCAACATCAGTAAATGTAATTCCTTATGGACAACCACTATTGGTCTTTCATGGAACAATGCAATATAATATGGATGGGAAGGCAATTGGAGCTGATACATCAGCAGCAAGAATATTAGCTGGTATGATTAAACAAATAAATCAAGATGTACAAGATAATTACACAATACAAGGACCACCTGTAGTTAAGTTACCACAATCAGAAGAACTCTCAAAAAAACAAAGTAAATATCACTCAGCATTAAACAAAATCCAAAAAGAATTTAAACTAAAAGATTCTAATGGTGTAGCTGATTACCATCAAGCATGGTGGGAAGACTATGTTGATAAGAATTCACCAGCTACATTAGATAACAAAACCAAAATGGGATTAGTTAAACGATGGGCATTCTTTGATAACTCATTTAGATTAAACAAAAAGAATATTTCAGATTCTAAAGTATTAGCTTGGGCAAACAAAACAGATAAACAGGATAAAGCAAAGATATCTAAACAAAATCTTAGAAAGTTTGAAGATATATTCTTAGGAGTTGGTGCAGATGTACTTTCATTTATGAGTTCAGCACTTACAGTTAATCCTGATAAAGCACTTAGAACTATGAAATCTGAATTAGATAAAACTGTAAAGGCAGTTCAGAAAAGTGGTGATGTTAAAAAGATTGAAAAACTAAGAATGGAATTAGAAAGATTAGCCGCAGTTGGTGGTAAAGATAAGATTGTACCAAACGAAGGAATCGTATTCACATATAAAGGTGGAACATATAAATTAACTGGTACATTCGCATCATTGAATCAGATATTAGGATTAATGTACTTTTAAATAAAATTCTCATATTTATATAAAAATAAAGTTATGGCAAAGTTAAAAAATATTAAAGCAGTAAAAGAGATGTTAGGTGGGGAACACAAAACCCAAACAAAGAAAACAATCTCATTTACTGATAAAGTATTTGTAAAAAGAGAAGTTGGTGAAACTTGGACAGATAATAAAGGTCAGAAGTGGGAACAACGAAAAGGTTATAAAGTTAAAGTTGGGAAAATGGCTAAACTCAGACAAGAGTTAAAATCATTTCCTAATTGTAACAAAGAAACTTGTACTATGACCGAACCAGGTACGGCCGACTTAAAAATGAAAGCTATACATGGTATGTGTTTAGATTGTGTTACCTTAATGGAATATGATTTAAAACAAAGTGGTGAATACGAAGAGTATGAGAGAAAAAAGATGTTATCTAATGCTGAAGCTTGGTTAAAACAAGCTGAGTTAGAAAAAGAAGTTTTAAAAACAACGTTGAAAGCATCATTCGTAAATGAAGATGGTTCTATTGAAGAATGGGCCGAAGGAATGAGTGAAGTTGAGTTAGAAGAAAAAATTGATAAAGACTTTAAAAAGTTTAAAACTGATTTTATAGGAAAACTTAAAAATGAACAAACAACAGATTAAAGAATATTTACAAAAAAGATTTGAATCTTATTCTTCTAATGGAACAGACTCATCACTATGTGTTGAGTTTTGTGTGTCTGATTTATACGAACATCTTTGTACTAAAAATCTTATGAATGAGGATTTAAGACAGTGGTTTGGTAAAGGAAAAAAAGGCACTACCTCAGGTGGTGGATGGGATAGATATGGAAGTGATGGCCAGAAGTTAGGTAAGTGTGGTGATGGTAAAGAAGGTGGTGCATATGCCGCTTGTTTATCAAAAGAAAAGGCCAATAAGTTAGGACCTAAAGGTAGAGCTACATTTGTAAAGAAGAAAAGAGCAGACCAAAAGAAGGCAGGAGATTCTAAAAAAGGTGGAAACCGAACTAAAGGTAAAAAACCAACTAATAGTAAGACAGGGGCATAATAATGAATACCAGATTAAATAAAAAAGTTAAAAAAGATTTAGATGCATATTTCAAAGGGCTTAAAGGTTCAGACCCAGCAGTACATCATGGAATAAAACATATTCTAATAGGTGCATTAAGAGATGCAAACTTTCATAGTGAAGCTAAGAAGGTATCAAATATGTTCCCTAAAGCAAATCAATCCAAATATGCCGGTAGAAAAGATTGGGAAAATTCACTTGAACAGAATCATGGTGTACCAATTGCTAAATCAGCAAAATGGGATGGACACGATATCATAGATGCTATCTCATATTGGGTATCAATGTTTATTGGCGGGCCTGTAGGTGCTAAAGTATCTTCACTTAAAGAAGGTATAAATGAAAATCTTAGAAACTTTGTAAATCAATATATTAAAGAAGTAACTCATTCTTACGATTATGAAGATATGAGTGGTACAAGAGAAAATATGTCAAACGAAGATGAAAATGATAAAGAAGAAATTAAGATAGGTGAATATCAAACTAAATATTTTCACGTCTGTCCTGGTGCATCATCACTATATGGTGATATAGAATCTAAGGGTGTTGATATGGATATGGCTGAAAGAAGTGTAAGATTACAAGATGCACTTTTCTTTATAGAAGAACACGTTGGTAGAGATGGTTATAGTCCTGATAAAGATTATGTAATGGTTGCTAAGAATATAGCAAAGAACATTATGAAGATGGGTAAGATGATGGGATTGGAAAAAGAACACTCTTATATACAAGGACACGTTGATACAATCATAAAATCAGTTGAAGGTAAAAAGTTAGAAGAAAGAATAATCGAACTTACAGAAGAAAACAAACCAACTAATCCAGAACTTTGGAGTAGAGCTCTTGCCGCCGCACGAGCAAAATACGATGTATATCCATCAGCATATGCAAACGCATTCGCATCAAAGTGGTATAAAGATAAAGGTGGTAGTTGGAGAACTACAAAGGAATCAGTAAACGAAGCCAAAGTAATTAAAAAGAATATTAAAGATATTGAAGATGGTGATGTAATAGTAACAGGTAGAAATAAACATTTCAAAGTAGATTACATTGACCCTTGGAGTGCGGGTGGTAGAATACTTGTTGGTAAAGATGTTAAGACGGGTAAAAACGGAAAGATGAAAGTTAAGTTCTTAACACCAAAAGGAAAAAGTGGAACTGCTGATGATACTATATTAATGGTACTCAAAGAATCGGTAAACGAAGCCAAATCAATGGATACAAAAAAAAGATTAAAAGTTTACGATAAACTCAAAAAAGGTGATGAGATTACAATTAAGTATGGTTCATCAATGAGTAGTGGTAGAGAAGGTAAGTTTAAAGTAACTAAAGGTAAGACTGTAGTTGGTAAACAAAAAGTAGAAAGAATCATTCTACAAAATGTAGCAAACCCAAAAGGTGTTAAGTATTATCTATATCAGAGAAACGGAAACGTAACTATGGCAATTGGTGATATGGCAGCTTCTATCGAAGATATGCACGAATCGGTTAACGAAGCTAGATATTACATTACTCGTAACTTAGGTAGAGGACAAGGTAAGGCGTTAGTTAAACATTACGATAAAAAAAAGAATCAAACTACCGATAACCCAATAGAGTTTAAATCATATAAAGATGCTCAAAAAGAAGTAGAGAAACGCCAAAGGGGTGGTTCTATGGGTGGACAGATGACAGCGTATATTATTACTGATAAAAATATGAAACCCTTAAAAGAATCAGTAAATGAAGGATTATCTGTAACTGATGAAAGACACTTTGGTAAAAAGGGTATCATTATTATGATTGATGATAACGGAAAGAAAGTATCAGCAATATTCAAAAACAAAAAGAATGCAGATAAGTACAATAGAAATAAAGCATCTGATTTAAAAGCTCTTTTAGATTTAGCAAAAAATACTCCATATCCAAAAGCAATAGATGAATCGGTAAACGAAGCTAAAGAACCTGAAGTAATTACTCAATTAAGAAAAATCGTAAAAGATAAACAAAACGATTTGATTAAAGATACTAAGAGTGGTAAGAAGGTAAGAGTTGATATGAATTCAGCAAACCTAATGGTTCAAGTATATGATGCACTTAAAAAACAATCTAATAAAGATAAGTTTGTTAAGAGTGGTATCGTAATGATGGGACACACATCATACAAACTTATGAAGAAAGAAAATATAACTGAGTATGATGTAGAAAACGGACAAGATATAAGAGAATTCGTAGAATTTATTGAATCATACAAAGTTGATATAAATGAAGCGGAGTATCAAGGTAGAAAAGTTGAACTTGGTAAAATTTCACAAGGCGATGTTAAGAAGTTTAAAGTGTATGTAAAAAACGCTAAAGGTAACGTAGTAAAAGTAAACTTTGGCCAAAAAGGAATGACTATCAAAAAGGGAAATCCTGGAGCTCGTAAATCATTTAGAGCACGAATGAATTGTGATTCACCTGGACCACGATGGAAGGCAAGATATTGGTCTTGTAGAAAGTGGTAGATAGGTTTATTAATTATATTACCATATTTATTATAGAAGTTTAATTTTAAAAAGGCAAATTATGAGTACATTATTAATCATAGCATTAGTTATCGGTGTTGCAGTAGCAACTTATTTAGTATTATTATACACTGGAAAAATCAAAGATAGAGATGGGGATTTTATTCCTGATGTAGTAGAGGATACTGTAGAAGATATCAAAGAAGATGTAGCTGAAGTAAAATCAGAAGTTAAGCGTAGAGTTAAAAGAGTTAAAGAAGAACTTAAAGACGTTAAAGCTGCTGGTAAGAACTTAGCAAAACAATCTAAAGATGTAGTTGATGCGGTAAAAGGTGGAAAACGTAAAGGTAGAAAACCTGCAAACAAAAAAAGAAAACCAGCTACTAAAAAGTAAGGTAGTAGATGGAAAAGTATTTCGGAAATTTTAAGAATCTGATAATCTTAGTATTAATTATAGTAATAATTTTTCTAAGACAGTGTAGTGGTACAGGTGGAGTAAGTGATACTCCATCCGAGCCTACTATTATCACAAAGGTAGAAACGAAATACGACACCATTACTAAAGAAGTTACAAAATACGTTCCTAAAATAGTTACCAGAATCAAAACTGAGATTGATACCATTAGGTTAACTCAGAAAATTGATACTCTATCTATTTTAGAGGATTACTTCGCAAAATATGTTTATGAAGATTTTCAACAACTAGATTCTTTAAACTTAACAATTAAAGATACAATCTCTCAAAACAAAATTTTATCAAGAAAAATATTCTACGATTTAATCTATCCTACAACAACTGTAACGGAAACAAAGTACATTAACCAAAGAGAATTCTATGTAGGATTCGGGTTAAATGGAACATCAAAACAATTTAATTATATTGGTGGTTCGATATTGTACAGAACAAAGAAGAAACAGGCGTTTGGATTAGGAATCGGATTGAATGACCAATTTCAACCAATCTTATCTACTCAGTTTCTTTGGAAATTGGGAAAGAAATGAGTAAGAACATAAAAGAACTTATTAGGGAAGAGTACGTTAAGTGTGCTAAAGACCCAGTTTACTTTTTCAAAAAGTACTGTTATATACAACATCCAAAAAGAGGTAAAATTCTTTTTGATTTGTATCCTTTTCAAGAAGATGTTATGGGTGAGTTTAATGACCATCGATACAATGTAATCCTCAAATCACGTCAGTTAGGTATCTCAACATTATCCGCAGGTTATTCTTTATGGATGATGTTATTTCACGAAGATAAAAACATATTGGTAATTGCAACCAAACAAGAGGTAGCTAAAAACTTAGTTACTAAAGTTAGGTATATGCATGAGAACTTACCGAGTTGGTTAAGAGGTGATACCGAAGAAGATAACAAACTATCCTTACGATTACGAAATGGTTCAACAATCAAAGCAACATCAGCTAGTGGTGATGCTGGTCGTTCTGAAGCATTATCAATGTTGATTATAGATGAGGGTGCATTCATTAAAGGTATTGATGAGATATGGGCATCAGCTCAATCTACATTATCAACTGGTGGAAAGGCAATCGTACTATCAACTCCAAATGGTGTTGGTAACTTCTTTCATAAAACTTGGTTAAAGGGTGAGGCTAATGATGGTTGGAATCCAATCAAATTACATTGGACTGTACATCCTGAAAGAAATGAAAAGTGGAGAGCAGAACAAACTCAACTATTAGGTGAGAAGATGGCAGCACAGGAATGTGATTGTGATTTTATCAGTTCTGGTTATACAGTAGTAGATGGACAACTTCTAAAATGGTATGAAGAAACTCATGTACAAGAACCTGTTGAGAAAAGAGGGTTTGATGGAAATTATTGGTTATGGTCACAACCAAACTATACAAGAGATTATATAGTAGTGGCCGATGTTGCGAGAGGTGATGGTGCAGATTACTCAGCATTTCACGTTATTGATGTAGAGAGTGTAGAGCAAGTTGCTGAGTACAAAGGTAAGATAGGAACTAAGGAGTATGGTAATATGTTAGTGAATGTTGCCACCGAATGGAATGATGCACTCTTAGTTATTGAAAACGCTAACATTGGTTGGGCATCTATTCAAGAGGCAATAGATAGAAATTATTCAAATCTATATTATTCATACAAAGAATTTGGATATACAGATGGTGATATACATTTACAAAAAGGTTACGATTTAAAAGATAAATCACAAATGGTACCTGGATTCTCAATGACAAGTAGAACACGTCCATTGGTTATCTCAAAATTAGATACTTATATGAGAGAAAGAGTTCCTATTATTCGGTCTAAACGATTAATTGATGAACTTTTTACATTTATATGGAACGGTAGTAGGGCCGAAGCTCAACAAGGTTATAATGATGATTTAACAATATCATTTTCAACATCATTGTGGGTACGAGATACGGCGTTGAAATTAAGACAACAAGGTATTGAATTAAATAAAAGAGCATTACAACTTACATCAAAAAATAGTGGAGTATTTAAAACAACCCCACAGGTCGCCAAACAATCCTGGTCAATGAAAACAGGTAGAGGTGATGAAGATATAAGTTGGTTACTCTAAAATTTGGATATTAAAAATATTTTTTGTATATTTATAGATTATAAGTAGATAATAAAGAAAAAATTATGGCAGATACTTCGTTATTCGGTAGATTAAAGAGATTATTCTCAACTCAGGTAGTTGTTAGGAGAGTCGGTAAAGATAAATTAAAGGTAGTAGATTCTTCTAGATTACAAGGTGATGGTAATCGTAGAGGTTCAGCTTACTATGATAGGTATGGAAGATTGCATGGTTCTAACTCAAGAAAGAATTGGCAAACATACAATGAAAGGTTTAATTACCATTCAAACAAATTAGAACTATATACAGATTATGAAGCAATGGATAAAGATTCCATTATATCATCTATCTTAGATATATACTCAGATGAATGTACACTTAAAAATGATATGGGTGATGTACTTCGTATCAAATCAACAGATGAGAAGATAAAGAAAACATTACACAACTTATTCTATGATGTATTAAACATTGAGTTCAACCTTTGGTCTTGGGTAAGGGGTATGAACAAATATGGTGATTATTATGTTTACTTAGATATTGATGATGAGTTAGGTGTTGTAAATGCACAACCACTATCTGTATATGAAACTAGAAGAGAAGAAGGGTATGATTTAGATAATCCTTACTCAGTAAGATTCGAAGTGGAAGAACAAAACACAAACGCTATTTCACAAAGAAACAATACTAAGTTTTTAGAATCATTTCAGGTAGGTCATTTTAGATTACTAACAGATACTAACTTCCTTCCTTATGGTCGTTCACTATTAGAAGGTGCAAGAAAGACTTGGAAACAATTAACTCTTATGGAAGATGCTATGATGATTCATAGAATTATGAGAGCACCTGAAAAAAGAGTATTTAAAATTGATATTGGAAATATTCCACCTGCAGAGGTTGATTCTTATATGGCAAACATCATAGACCAGATGAAGAAAATACCATATGTAAATGAAACTACTGGTGATTACAATCTTAAATTCAATATGCAGAATATGTTAGAAGATTACTATCTACCTGTGAGAGGTGGTGCTAGTGGTACTGAGATTGATACATTAAGTGGAATGGAATTTGGTGGTATTGATGATATTGAGTATCTAAAGAATAGAATGTTAGCGGCACTTAAAGTTCCAAAAGCATTTATTGGATACGAAGAAGGTGTTGAAGGTAAAGCAACTCTTGCACAAGAAGATATTAGATTTGCTCGTTCTGTAGAAAGAATCCAAAAGATTGTACTTTCAGAATTAACTAAGATTGCAGTAGTACACTTGTATTCACAAGGATATACAGATGAAGAATTAGTAAACTTCGAATTAGAACTTACTAACCCATCTATTATATATGAACAAGAAAAAGCAAACCTTTGGTCGGAAAAAGTATCTTTAGTTTCTGATATGAAAGATTTAAAAATGTTATCACAAGAATGGATGTATAAAAATATATTCAATATGAGTGATGATGAGTGGAAAAAAGAACAGTATAAGGTTCTTAATGATATTAAATTAGGATTTAGACATGACCAACTTGCCGAAGAAGGTAATGACCCAATTAAAACTGGTGAATCGTTTGGTACTCCACATGATTTAGCAACATTACAACAAAGTGGTGAAGAAGGTGGTGATGATAGTGGAGCAAATGCTGGATTCCCAACCGTTGAAGACACAGGTGGAGCACCAGAGGGTGGATTTGAAGGAGCGGGTAGACCTAAAGAAAGTGGTAATTATCAAACGGATGAGAATCCATTTGGTAGAGACCCAATTGGTAGAAAGGCCTTATCACAGAAAGAATCATATACGGTTCGTAATAAAAAAGAAGTTGATACATTCTTAGGTAATATGAAAACTAAAATAAAAAGTAGAAATATTATAGTAGAATCGTTAAAAGAAGACGGTACAAATGAAACTTCTTCATTATTAGATGAGAAAAATATACTGAATTCTAATAATTAGGATATTTATTAACAAATATATAGGTTACTCTACCATAATTAGAGGTGAATAATGAAGAAATTAAAACACAGTAAATACAAAAATACAGGAATTCTGTTCGAACTATTGGTTAGACAGATAGCTACTGATACTTTAAACAACAGAGATTCTGTAGCTACTAAAATCATTAAAGAACATTTCAGTAACAATACAGAGTTAGCTAAAGAACTTAGATTATATAAGTCATTTATTGAAGAAAATTTCACGTCTGAATATAAGGCCTCTGAATTTGTAAACATTATCCTAAATCAGAGAACAAAATTAAACGAATCTTCATTAAGTAGACAAAAATACAATTTGATTAAAGCAATCAAAAAGAATTTTGTAATAGAAGATTTCTTTAAGTATAGAGTTAATAACTATAAAGAGAATGCATCTATATATAAGTTATTCGAACACACTACATCGGATAATCCTAAAGAATATGTAGAATGTAAATCCACACTAATGGAATCTTTAACAGGTAAATCACAAAATACTGATAAAGTTGTATCTACTATTAACGAAGAGTATTCTAAACAGCCAAAAGAAGTAAGATTACTTGCTTGGAAAATGTTGGTTGAGAATTTTAACAACAAATACACTACATTAACTGATAAACAACAAGATATTCTTAGAGAATACATAAACTCAGTTGATAATTCTGAAAAATTAAAGAAATTTGTAGTAAGAGAATGTAACTCATTATCAAAAAATATTAATTTAATTAAAGTTACTGATAAAGTTACTAAAATTAAAGTAAACGAAGTATTAAAACTAATCACCAAAGTAAAAACATCTAAAGTAATTACCGAATCTCAAATTTTATCATTACTGAGATATACAGAACTACATAATGAATTGAAAAGGGTATTCAAATGAAAAGTTTTATAAAAGAAATAGAAGAAAAGTTTGAAGAAATCGAAGAAGCAAACGTAACTGGTAATTTAGATGGTGGTGAAGGACCGATTAAAACTCCTAATGCATTTTCAAAGAGTAAAGATGAGGATGATTTGGATGATGACCATATTGAAGTATTAGGGTATAAGAAATCAAAAGAAAAAAAGATGAACACTGCTAAATTAGAATCATTAGAACGTAAGTTAGAGAATAAAATCAACGAAATATCTTATAAAGATTTCAAAAGAGATGAAAATCTAAAACAACATCAGAAGATTAATCATTCGATTAAAGAAATCAATAGTATGATGTTTAAGTTAGAAAGAATCGTTAATCAAAACGCTAAATTGAAAACTGAAGCTGGTGTTCATAATGGACAATATTGGAAATCAACTCAAAAAAGATTCGGTAAGATTTCAGAACGTATGTTAAAAGTAGCTAGAAACTTAAAAGAGTTATCATCGTGAGTTCAGACAAAAAAATATTAAAAGAAGAACTTTCAAATAAGGATTTGGAAAACATTCGTCTACTTATAAGATATGAAGTAGCACAAATCATGTTTGATTTATATAGAAAACGTAAAGTTTGGGGAGCATAATGGGCAGATTACTTATAGATACAATTCCTTTTACTATGACTAAGAGTCAAATCAATGAATCATTGGAAGATAACAATGGTAGATTGATTGTTAATGGTGTACTCCAACGTGCTGAAGCTGAAAACCAAAATGGTAGAGTTTATCCACGTTCAATCTTAGAAAGAGAAGTGGAAAAATACAAAGGTAGAGAAATTAAAGAAAATAGAGCGTTTGGTGAGTTAGACCATCCTGAATCTTCTGTAGTTGAACTAAAAAACACTTCACATATCATCAGAGAAGTATATTGGAAGGGTGATGATGTAATGGGTAAGGTAGAAGTACTTAAAACTCCAGCAGGGAACATCCTTAAAGAACTTTTAGAGGCAGGTTGTACTGTTGGTATCTCTTCAAGAGGTATGGGTTCTGTAAAAGAGGCTACTAATGGTAAATCTGTTACTGTAGAAGATGATTTTGATTTAATTTGTTGGGATTTTGTTTCAAACCCATCAACACATGGTGCATTTATGAGACCTGTAAACGAATCAGTAGTTGGAAAGAGTAAAACCCCATCATATAAGAAAATTAATACTTTAGTTAGAGATATCATCTGTGAAATTGATGGTATTTGTGCTATTTAGGAGATAATAAATGAAATTAACTGATATATTAAACGAAAGTGTTTACGTTAAGAACAAAGAAACAGGTAATGTTTATCAAGTAAAAAATGCAAACCCAGCAAAACACGAACCACCATCTAAAGGTGAAGTTAAAAAAGCTAAAGAAGATTCAAAGGAAGAACCTAGTAGTAAGAAACCATCAATGGATGATATTAAAGATAATTTAAAAAATATGTCGGCCGATGAATTCGTTAAGTATGGTGAAGAAAATATATTACCACATCTAAAAAACAAATCAGACATAAAAGATTATGAGGCGGCAATAGAAGCTTTAAAAGGTGGAAGATTAAAAAGAATGATGGCCAAATCTGATATCAAAAATATTACAGGTGATGATAGAAAAGGAAGAGGTTTTAATGAATCAATGAAGGTGAATGAAGCTAAGTACGATATCGGAATGGCTCGTAAAGGAAACGGATTAACTGTTTACAATAAAGCAGAAGAAGAAAATGGTGATTATAAAAATGTAGCTCACATTGATTCAAAAGGTAAAGTAAAATATTACGATAAAAAAGTTCCATCTAAGATTAAGAAACAAATCGAAGCTGAGGCTAAGAAGATGATGGAAATAAAAATTGAGGGAACTATGAAATTAACAGACCTATTAAACGAAGATGTTTATGTTAAAAACAAAAAGACTGGGAACACTTATAAAGTAAAAAATGCAAACCCATCAAAACACGAACCACCATCCAAAGATGATATAGCAAAAGCTAAATCAGATGCAAATGATGAACCAAACAGAGAACCTAAAAAGAATGGGCCTAAAATTGAATTATCCAAAGATTTCGATAGTTTATATTATGCTGATGATATTGAAAGTGATGTTCAAAACCTTGAAGGTAAAATATCTGATGAAGATTATAAAAAAATTATGAGCCAGGTAGAGGATTTAAGTATGGTACAGCAGGATGCTGAAGAAGCTGACAATTATGATTCTCCAGAAGAAGCAGAAGAAGATGGGTTAGATGTAAGACCAAAAGAAGAAATCGAAAAGATGGCAAGTGATATAAAAGACATGATTAGACAAGCCAATGGTACTCCAAAAGAAGAACCTAAAAGTGAACCAAAAAAAGATGAACCTAAAAGTGAACCAAAGCGAGTACCTTTAGATAAAAATGATAGCTATTATATCAAAACTGCAGTAGAAAAGAAAATGGGCCCGGCCGCTTTCAAAGCACTTAGTTATGGAGATATGCAAAAAGCTTATAATGATGAAATGGAATCTAGGGGTTGGGAAAAAGGTGATGATGGAGAGTGGACTAAACCTGCAAACGAATCATCTAAAAGAAAAATAAAAGAATCAAAGGGAAACACAATGAAATTAAAAGACTTACTATCCGAAGATGTTTATGTTAAAAATAAAAAGACGGGAAATACATATGCTGTAAAAACTGCTGACCCATCAAAACATGAACCACCATCTAAAGGTGAAGTAGAAAAAGCTAAATCAGATGCAAATGATGAACCAAACAGAGAACCTTCAAAGGAAGAACCTAAAAAGGATGAACCTAAAAAGGATGAACCTAAAGGTGAAAAACCAAACCTGACTCATTTAGATTATGACCAGGCGGAAGAAGATTTAGAAGAATTGAGGTATGCTGGAGAGTTATCAGATAATCCACGTTTACTTTACAATATTGGTGATATGGTTAAACTTTTACAATCAGGTCATGCTACTGAAGAGGATATACAACGAGTAGATGCTATGAGAGATACAATAGACGATATGAACATGAGTAATCCTGATGCCGGTCTAGAAAAGGTAGATACTGCTTTAGCAGCTGCAATAAAATCTACCAAAAATGAAAACGTTTCTATGAAATTAAAAGACTTATTAAAAGAATCATTTAAAAGTGGTAAAGTTTATTCAAACCCATTTCACACTTCATTTGTAAAAGAAGATTTTTCAAAAGATAAAAACGAAATGACAAATGAAGAAAAGATGGCTTTCTTAGAAGCGGTTAAATCATACAGAAAATTTGGTGAATCAATCTACAGAAAAGACGGATTAGCTGAAGTATATGAATCAATCAGAAGTGTAGTAGAAAATGCTAGTAAACATATGGTTAAAGAAACTGAAGGTTCATTTGATGGAATTACAGTTGGAAGACACGTAAAGAGAATGAATGAATCATTTAAAGTATTTGAAAAAACTTTAAGAGATGTTGTTACATTAGAACAAAGACTAACCTCATCATATGATGATATCGGTGAAACATTACAGAAGTATTATGAAATTGCTGATTTATCAACCGAAGGAAATGAGTTCGGAGCCGCTAGAGCAAAAGCAATCGCAAATGGTGATAGTGAATTTGAAGTAGATGGTAAAAAGTATCCTGTAAAGGGTGTTGATAAGGATGATAAGGAAAATGCGAAAGAATTTACTAATGAATCTAAATCAATGAAACTTACTTCTATGTTAAATGAATCATTCGGATATGGTGAACTACCATCATCTAAATTAATGAAGATGAAAGTATCAGCAAAAGAGATGATGAATTCAGTTAAGAATAAAAAAGTAAACGAATCCGAAGTAGTAGAAGAAGAAAAAATCAATGAGGGTTTTTCAACTTGGGAAATGAGATTTTCAGATATGAATCTTGGTGGTGTTAAACTATCTAAGAAAAATGTATATAAAGTAAAAGCAAGAAATACAGTTGAAGCTATTAAGAAAGCAGCTAAAATGGCTGGTGTTGAAAAGAATTGGATTGCAACTGAAACTCATTCACTAAAGAAAATAGGATAACCACAATGGATTACTCAGATATATTACAAGACATTTCAGTTGATTTATCTTATATGGTAAAGAAACATCTAAAGAATATTAAAAAATTAAATTCCAAACAACAAAGACAATTTGGAAAACTATTTTCAGATATGAAAGATGGTATTGATGATTTATCTGAAGGAGTAACTGAATCAGTAAACGAAGCAAAGTACAACTACAAACAAGATGCTATGGACGCTTATATGAACGGTAAGATTTCTGCAAAAGAGTTGGATAGAATATCAAAAGAAGATTTTAAATCATCAGTTGCAACCAAAAAAGAATTACAAAACTTTCTTGATAGTGGGTATATGAAAACCTTAATGGCTAATACCTATGGATTAAAAGTACCAGCTATGGAAAAGAAAGTAAAAGAACTAATGAAATACGCAAGTTAATTTAAGTTTACTAAAATATTTTTGATATTTATATACACCTAACCACAATAATGTGATAGGTGTATTTTTTTTATATAATATTACATGCAAGAAAAACCAAAGAATTACAAACGAATTAGAAAAGAAGATATGGAAATACCAGGTAACTCATTAGCAGTTAAAGTTGTGAATGGTAACATTGAGTTAGCTCTCAAAACATTTAAAAGAAAAATTAAAGATAGTGGTAAGATGGATGAAGTGAAAGCTCGTAAAGAATACCTCAAACCATCAGTCATTAAAAGAAAACAAAAAGCAGATGCGATTAGAGCCGAATGGCGACGAAATCAATTCGAAAATTATTAGTAAACACTTTTTTAGTGTTTCCAATAATACTACATACTTATTGTAGAGAAAATATACCACTCCCCAATGTGTGGTTAAATTTATTATAAATAATAATATCTATTAAGATTCCGAATAATCTTATTTCCAAAAAACAATTTAGGAGAACAATTATGGCAAATAGAAAAGATTTGTTATCTGAAGCTATTGCTGATGCTAAGGCCGTTAAAGAAACTGCTCTTGCAAATGCAAAACTCGCTTTGGAAGAAGCCTTTACTCCTCAACTTCAATCAATGATTTCTGCGAAATTATCTGAAGAATCTGAAGAAGATGAAGAAGATAATATCAATGATGATTATCATAACGATAAAGAAAATGAAGATTTAGATTCAACTGATTTAGGTTCTGGCGACAACGCTGAACCATCTGATGATTCTAACGATTCATCTGATATCGAAAATGATGATGACTTGTACGAAGATGAAGAAGAAGGTGAAGAAGAAACAGAAACAGAACCAAACGTAGCTGAAGAAGAAGGTGAAGAAATGTCTGACCCAACTGATGACACTATGGAAGGTGAAGAAGATGACGATGAGTTAGATTTAGCAAAAGTTATTGGTGAATTAGAAGCTGAAATGGATGGTATGGATGGTGCTGAACCAGACGAACCAACTGATGAAACTTACGAATCAGAAGAAGACGGTATGTCTGATGATGGTGAAGAAGAAGCTGAAGCTGAAGAAGATGATTCCGATGACCCAGAATTTGACTTAGATGAAGTAATCGCTACATTAAAAGAAATGGAAGACGATGAAAAAAAATCTAAAGAGAAAGAGTTAGAAGAAGAAGAAGATTCTAAAAAAGATGATTCTGTAAGAGAAGAATTAGAAGAAGCTTATGCTACTATTGAAAGTTTAAGAGGAACTATCAATGAAGTGAATTTGCTAAACGCTAAACTACTTTACACTAACAAACTATTCAGAACATTTGATTTAAACGAAGGACAGAAAGTAAAAGTACTTGAAAACTTCGATAGAACATCATCTGTAAGAGAAGTGAAATTAGTATTCTCTACTATCGCTGAAAACTTAAATGTTTCTAAAAAGAAAAGAACTGTTGTAAAAGAAGGAATGGCTTCAAAACCAACAAAAAGTTCTGCACCGAAGAAAATAATTTCTGAGGGTAATGACATGGCCGCTAGATGGAAAAAACTAGCAGGTTTAAAATAATTAATTAAGATTAATAGGAGAAAAAAATGGATTTAAAAAACATCCTTAATGAAGGTTCTTCTCACCAAGCAAGATTGTCAGAAACGACAAGAGCTCTTGCATCAAAGTGGGAAAAAACCGGTCTTTTAGAAGGTATTGACAACGACGTTGAAAAAGCTGGCGTTGCATCTCTTTTAGAAAACCAAGCAAGACAATTAGTAAAAGAAGCTTCTTCTACTGGTACTTCTGCAAATTCAGAAGAGTGGGCTGGTGTAGCTCTACCATTAGTAAGAAGAATTTTTAGTGAAATCGTAGCAAAAGACTTTGTGTCAGTTCAACCAATGAACTTACCATCTGGTCTTGTATTCTATCTAGATTTCAAATATGGTACTAACCAAGTAGGTTTCGCAACTGGGTCTGGTAAAGATTCACAAGCTGATTCTGTATTCGGTATTACTGAAACATCAGGTGACCCATCAGGTGGTTTATATGGTGCTGGTAGATTTGGATACTCAATCAATGATAAAACATCTGCGGTACAAACATTAGGTACTGTTGGAGCAAACAAATTCGTAACTTCATCTGTAGCAATTTCAGATGTAAATTATGATACTCAGTTTACTTCATCTAACGGTGCTGCTATCGCTAGTGGACTTATCTATAAAGTTGCTGTACCTAAAGCATCTATCGCAGGATACGATGAAAAAGGTATCAGAGGATTTAGAGTAGAGAGTGCTGATATTGATGACCAATATCCACAGTTTACTGTAGAGAGTGGTGATGATATAGTATTTATCGCTAAAGGTGCTTTAGATGCTTCTACACTTGTAGTTAAGTATCACGCACAACCAACTGATGTATCAAGAGGTGATTTCGAAGCATCTGGAACTTCCCTAAGTGGAAACCCAGAAGTAGATATCGATATTCCTGAATTGAATGTTGAAATGAAGAGTTTACCAATTGTTGCTAAGACTAGAAAGTTAAAAGCACAATGGACTCCAGAATTCGCACAAGATTTAAACGCATATCACTCAATTGATGCTGAAGCTGAATTAACTTCAATGTTATCTGAGTATATCTCACAAGAAATTGATTTTGAGATTTTAGATATGTTAATTTCTGATGCTAAATCAACTGGATACTGGTCATCACAAGTAGGTAGAGAGTGGAACGGTTCTGCATTCGCTAACTATTCTACAACAGGTGCTCAAGCTTCTGCATTCAACCAACAAGCATGGTTCCAGACTTTAGGAACTGTGATTGCAGGTGTATCTAACAAAATTCACCAGAAAACTTTAAGAGGTGGTGCTAATTTCTTAGTAGTATCTCCAGATGTTGCAACTATAATCGAATCTATCCCAGGATACGCTTCTTCAGCGGATAACGGTGATGCTCAATTCGCATTTGGTGTAACTAAAGTTGGTGCTTTGAACAGTAGATTCCAAGTTTATAAGAATCCTTATATGAAAGAGAACGTAATCCTAATGGGATACAGAGGAACACAATTCCTTGAAACAGGAGCAGTATATGCACCTTACATTCCATTAATTATGACTCCACTAGTATATGACCCGAAAAACTTCACTCCAAGAAAAGGTGTAATGACACGTTACGCTAAGAAAATGTTAAGAGGTGAGTTCTACGGTAAGATTTATGTAGATGGTTTACACAAAATTCAGTAATTAATTACTAAATTTTAAACATTAAATTAAGGGGGAAGAAATTCCCCCTTTTTTTATGCGTATTCCCATATTTATATTAAAGAAATTACGAAAGGGTATCGGATGGCAGAAAACATAAAAAAAACTCCACCAAAAGGTAGTGTTAGATTTTCAATCTCATTATCAGATGAGCAGAAGTTGGCAAAATCAGAAATATTAAATCACCCATATAACTTTATTATAGGTAAAGCGGGTAGTGGGAAAACTTTATTAGCAGTTCAAATATCATTAGATATGTTTTTTAAAAGAAAAGTAAACAAAATTGTTATAACAAGGCCAACAGTATCAAATGAGGATAATGGATTTCTTCCTGGCTCATTAGAAGAGAAGATGGAACCTTGGTTAGTTCCAATTCGTTCTAATATGAGAAAAGTTTATAATAAACCAGCCATATTACAGAAGATGGAAAGTGATGAAAATATTGAATTAGTATCTTTATCACATTTTAGAGGAAGAACTTTTGATAATTCAATAGTTATAGTAGATGAGTTTCAAAACTTAACAAAACAACAGTTACTAATGGTTTTAGGTAGATTGGGAAAAGGCTCTACAATGATATTATGTGGAGATAAGCAACAAATAGACTTAAAACACAGGAATGATTCAGCTATACATGAAGTTCCTAAGTTAAAAAATTCAGATTTTGTATATGATGTTGAATTAAAAGATAATCATAGACACGAATCTTTAGATGAAATTTTAAAATTACTGATTGATTACTAATTAATCATATATTTATTGAAGAAGATTAAAAAAAGAGGAGAATTCGGTGCCAGATTATACAGGAACATTTACTGGAAGTTTTAGTGGTAGTTTTATAGGTGATGGTGGTAGTTTAACAAATGTAAACTATAATACTCTCGCAAATAAACCTTCTACAATTCAACCATTTCAAGGAAATTCTATATTAGCGAATAATGCATTTAGAAGCAATTTTAATACAAACGTAAAGACAAGATTAGATGCTGAGAATGTAATAAGTTCATCAGCTCAATTAACTACCGAATTTGATTCTAGATACGGTAATGAGTTAAATGATAATTTAGTTAGTGGTTCATCACAAGTTTCTTATGCGGGGCTATCAAACGTACCAAGTGGTATTGTAAGTAGTTCATCACAAGTAACCATAACCGAATCACAAATTAGTGACTTACAATCTTACTTAACTTCACTTCCAAGTGGAACAATATCATCTTCAGCTCAGGTTACAATTACAGAATCTCAGATTTCTGATTTACAATCATATTTAACATCTGAAACAGATTCTCAAACTCTTTCTTTGAGTGGAAATACTCTTACTATATCAAATGGTAATTCAGTATCACTACCATCATCGGAACTTCCTGATGGGGTTGTATCATCATCTGCTCAAATAACAATAACCGAATCACAAATTAGTGATTTACAATCATATTTAACATCTGAAACAGATTCTCAAACATTATCAATAAGTGGAAATCAGTTAACAATAAGTGGTGGTAATGTTGTTACTATACCAACTGGTTCTGATTTACCTGATGGTTTGGTTAGTGGAAGTGTATTAAGAACTTTAGATGGAACAGGTGTTATAAGTGGTTCTGTATTAAGAACTTTAGATGGAACAGGTGTTATAAGTGGTTCTGTATTAAGAACTTTAGATGGGACTGGAGTTCTAAGTGGTTCTAAAACTGAAATTCCCGCAGGAACTATAAGTTCATCAGCACAAATTACAGCATTGGGTTATTCAACTACTGATAGTGATGACCAAACACTTACATTTAATTCTGTAAGTAAAACCCTATCTATTTCATCTGGAAACTCGGTAGATTTATCAACACTCGCTGGTGGTGGTGGTGGTGCTGGTGGTTCATCTATATGGACTACTGGTTCTTCATACTATAAGGTATCAGCTGATTTACAAGTAACAGGTTCGTTTGGTATAAGTGGTATTCCAAATGTATCCGCATCTGTAGCACAAGCGATTGCAGGTAATGTTCTTCCAAATGGAACTATTAGTGGTTCATCTCAAATTACAATTAATGAATCACAAATTAGTGACTTACAATCTTACTTAACTTCACTTCCAAGTGGAACTGTTTCAGGTTCATCACAAGTAACGATTACAGAATCACAAATTTCTGATTTACAATCATATTTAACTTCACTTCCAAGTGGAACTGTTAGTGGTTCATCTCAGATAACCATAACAGAATCTCAGATTAGTAATTTACAATCTTACTTAACATCTGTACCTGCTGGAACTATAAGTTCCTCAGCACAAATTACGGCATTGGGTTATTCAACTTCTGATTCTGATTCACAAGAATTATCTATTAGTGGAAATGACCTTAGTATAAGTTCTGGTAATACAATTACATTACCAACTACATCACTTCCAAGTGGAACTGTTTCAGGTTCATCTCAGATAACCATAACAGAATCTCAGATTAGTGATTTAGGAACATATCTAACTTCAGTACCTTCTGGAACTGTTAGTGGTTCAACTCAAATCACATCAGTAGTAACTGATTCATACATTTCGGCATCAGCCGCAAGTAGTGGGTTTGGTGCTGGTGGTGGTGTATCTGATTTTACACAACTAACAAATGTACCAACTGGATTAGTAAGTAGTTCAAACCAAATTACATCTGTAGCAACTGCATCATTTGTAGGTGGTAATGTATCATCATTTGATGGTAATAGAATTATATCTAACACAGATTTACCATCAAACATATATAATGTTAACTTTGGAACGAGTGGTTCTGTATCAAACTTTATAGAAAAAATATTTTTCCCTAATACATCACCAACAATTAGTACAACGGGATTCACACTAGGTGAATTTGTAGTAAGTGGTTCTTCTGTTGGAACTGTTAGTGGAACAGATGCAGAAGGACAATCGTTTACATATAGAACAGCAAGTTCATATACTTCTGATTTCTTTAGAATATCATCGGCAGGTGCTATAACATTAAATACTAAATCAACATCTTCAATGAATACTGATAATACACCAGGTAGTGGTTCACATCCTTTCTTAGTAGAGGCAGTAGATACATTTAGTGGTGTTGGTTCTAAAACAATATACATTAGGGTAACTCCTAACACTGCTCCAAAATGGAGACAAACATCAACAGGTGGTTCAGTAGTAACATCATTTACACAATCACTAAATGAAAACTCAACTGCGGCAAATAACAAAGTTAGAGTATATTTTACTGATGATGAAAGTGATACTATAACAATAGGTAGTGGTTCAGTTCCAACTGGATTTACAATTACTAAAGGAAGTACATATGTTCAGTTAAACCAAACAACAGCTTCATTAGATTATGAAACTACACCAAAATATGAGTTAGTTTTAACTGCAAGTGATGAGCACTATGTAAGTGGCGATGATACCGATTCAATATCGTACTTACCATTTCAAATAGCAGTAACAGATAATACTGGTCCATCTGTAAATGACCAAACATTAAGTTCAATAAATGAAAATTCATCCGATGGAACAACTGTTGGTTCAATAACCGCAACAGACCCAGAAAGTGATACTATAATCTTCTCTAATTTTACATTACAAAATGCTAATTTAGATGGTGGTTCTGATATCAAAGGAACTTTAGGTGGTAATTCGTTGTACGACCCACATTCAGACCCATTCCAATGTAGTTCGGCTGGTGTTGTAACAAGAAAGAACGGAGTTTACTTAAATTCTGATGTTGCTAATCGATACATATATCAGGTAACCGTAACAGATGCGTTTAATAATACTACTGATACTGCAAACATAACAATTGGTATAGATGATGATGTTCAGAGTTCTATTAGTAAAAATTGGACTAATTTATATATTATAGAATCTGCATTAACAAATAGTAGTATTTATTTAGATAGTGCGGGTAGAAGTGGAACTGTAGGTATGTTATCTTCGGCCGTTGCTCAAAGATGGGAAGTATCATCTACGAATGATTTAATAAAGATTGATTACGCTGGTTCTGATACAGGTTCATATGGGCCATTATACTTAAAATCAAACCTTAGTGGTTCTGGTGTGACTACTGGTCAAACAATCAACCTCGCAATTACTGCATCGGAACATGGATTTGAAACAACTAAACAATTTGTAGATTATACTATTACTGTTGCTACTAATAATTCTCCGAATGGAACTTATACCGATACATCAGCTAACCTAAATACAAATTTAGGACGTTCTGGTAGTTTAATAACAACATTGGCGTGGAGTGATACTGAAGGTGATACAATAAATCACTCATCATTCGTATTCACAGATGCAAGTGGACAATTAAATTCGATTCAGAGTGGAGATAGTTATTTAATACAGGCAAAAAATAATTTAAGTGCTTCTAATTATACAATTTCAGGAGCTATTAAGGATGAACATGGGTTTAGTACATCAACTGAATCAAAAACTATTACAATTGCTCAATCTAATACAGGAACTTTAGGTGGAGATACTACTTCATATATAATCGAATCAGGATTGAATAATGAATCAATTAGAGATGCAAGTGGATTTGGTGCAGGTAACCAATCACAAATGAGTGTATCTTATTCACCAAACTATGGTTCACAATCAGTACAAGGTTCATCGTGGACTTCATCACACCCTGCGATATCAATTAATACAAGTGGACAATTATCATTAGCAGCTCATGTAAGTGGTTCACCTTCATCAAGTGGTGATACCTTTGTATCTACAATTGGATTTGAAGACCAATATGGTAACGCTGGAAGTGGAACTGTAACTGTGAATGTATTTGCTAATCAAGCACCAACTGCTACATTTACAAATCAAACAACAAAACTTAACACAGATAGTGCGTTAAATAATGTAACTTTAGTTAGTATGAGTATTTCAGATACGGAATCGGATACACCATACTCAGTTACACTTAGTGGAACTAATGCTAGTAGTTTACAATTAAGATATGGAAATGTAAATTCATCATCTATTGAAATACAATCAAACACCAGTTTATCCGCAGGTACTTACACATACAATGCAACTGTAACTGATAATTTTGGTAAATCTCAATCATATAATGGTAGAACTTTCACAATTGCACAATCTGCAGATTATGGTAAAGTTTATGTTTATCGTTCAAACTTTGGTTCTTCCGCTGGACTTGGTTCTAACTACAACGGAGTAATGGGAATTAGTACAGTAGATAGTGGAACACCACCAGAAGTAACAGCATTTACAGCAAACAGTACATCACCTATGAGATTAATAAGTTCCTCATTAGGAGATGCATCATTAAGTATGTCTGGAGGAGCTACCGCAACTAGAGTGGCAATATTAAGTGGTAGTAAATTAGATACAATACTAAACGATGCCGGGCCATTTACAATGGGTAGTACGGCCGAACAATATATAGTAATTACACCATCTGGTTCAGATATGTATGGAGTACCAACATCTGTAAGAGATTCATTTGGTGGTTCAACTGCAGGAGAGTTTGTAATGAGTGTAAACGCCGATGGTGGTGGGTATGGAATTGAAGCAACTGATATACATCAATTAGATATAGAAGGTTCTTTAAATGGATATGATAAATATGTAGTAATAGGTAGAACGGGACATAATGCCGCTGGTTCGGTATATATAAGATTTACTGAAAGTTCTGGTTCAATACCAAGTTAATAATAAATGAAAAAAAGGAAGATATAGAGTATGCCAAGTTTTAGTTCACAATTACAATTATCAAGTACTGCCAAAACAAGTAATATTGTACTGGCCGAAATAGATAGAGTTAAAGGAGCTTTTAAAGTTTACGCTACTGCAAATGCAATGAACACAACATCAATTAATTATTTTACAGATAAACAAATTGTATATGTTCAAGATAGTGCTTCTTTATACCAAGCTACAATAACAGCCGCAGATTATGTAAGTACATTTGAAGATACTATAGCTTTTTCATCATTTTCATTTGGTGGTGGTGGTGGTTCAGTTCCAAGTGGAACTGTAAGTTCATCAGCACAGATAACTTCAGTAATAAATGATTCATACATATCAGCATCAGCCGCATCAAGTGGGTTTGGTAGTGGTGGTGGTGGTGGAACATCTGATTTTACACAACTTACTAATGTTCCAAGTGGATTAGTAAGTGGTTCATCACAAGTAACGGTTACAGAATCACAAATTAGTGATTTACAATCTTATTTAACTTCAGTACCTGCTGGAACTGTTAGTGGTTCGGCACAATCTGTAACTCACATTACATCAGCTGATTTAGATATGGGTGGTAATAAAGTTTTATTTGGTAATGTTTATTCTCAATTATCTGATTTACCATCAGCATCAACATATCATGGAATGTTCGCTCACGTTCATGCGACTGGTTTGGGATATTTCGCACATAGTGGTAATTGGATTCCATTGATTAGTAATTCTTCACAAATAGTTAGTGGGTTAGATGGACAAGATATAACAGTTGGAAAATTAACAGCAAACGAAGTGGTAACTAATATAGTATCTCAATCTATAGCATTTGCAACAGGTTCTACTATATTTGGTGATGAAATAACAGATATACATCAAATGACAGGTTCATTAGTAATATCTGGTTCTATCTCATTTACAGGTGAATTAGATGGTGGAACATTTTAAAAAAGATAATTATTAAATTAGAGGAATAATAACGTGGCTCAGAAAATAAGATTAAAACGAAGTAGTACTCAATCGAGTGTACCAGATGCAGGTAGTTTATCATTAGGTGAATTGGCAGTAAATACATATGATGGTAAGTTATTCTTTAAAAAAGATGTAGATGGTTCTACCTCTATAGAATCTATAGTAACTACTAATTCAGAAATCACAGGTTCAGTAAACTTAGTGGGTGCTATGACATCATCACTATCTCTAATTTCAAACCAATCTCCATCTGCAGATGTATTAACAGTCAGAGTAGGTGGGGTAGATAAGATAAATATAAATAATCAAGGAACATTGATAATAAAACCATCAGCTACATTACCATCAGGAGTCGATGGTTCTTTGGCAGTAAGTGGAAGTAATTTTTTCATATATTTATAGTGTAATACTTTTAAAAATAATATTTATAAAAAGAATAAGATAACATAGTTATATTAACATATATTAACAATGAGTAAAAACTACTCAACATTCAAATTTTAACAAAAATAAAGAGGAAAAAAAATGGCAGAATGGAAAAAAGTAATTGTATCTGGTTCATCACCTGAATTCAGTGCAATTTCAGTAGACGGAACAGTCACAGCAAATGCGTTTGCGGGTGATGGTTCTGGAATAACGGGTATTAGTGGGGTTTCAGATAATAACTTCACTACCGCTTTAAAGAATAAATTAGATGGAATTGCAACAAGTGCAAACAACTTTAGTTTAGGTAATGCAACAGATTCAACACTAGGTGGTGTAATTGTAGGTACTGGTTTATCGGTATCTGACGGAACGGTATCTGTATCACAAACAACCGCTAATGATTTCACAACAGCTCTAAAAAATAAATTAGATGGTGTAGAGGCAAGTGCAGATGTAACAGATACAACAAATGTAACTTCAGCAGGTGCATTAATGGATACAGAAGTAACTGATTTAGCTGGTATTAAGGCTGTAACAATCTCAACACTACAAGTTAAACCATCAGAAGGTGCTTTCGCTAATGGTGATAAAACTAAATTAGATGGTATTGCGGCAGGTGCAGAGGTTAACCCATCTGTTGGAGATGGTGGATTAACACAAAAGAATTTCACAACAACTCTAAAAACTAAATTAGATGGCATCGCTGCTTCAGCAAATAACTTCTCATTTGGAAATGGAATTGATGGTGGTGAAGCTATAGGAGTTTCAAGCGGTGGAACACAAGATTTCATAGGTGGAACTAACGTAACTCTTACACAAGCAGTAGGTGGTGCAATTACAATCGCATCCGCAAATACAGAATATTCTGTTGGTGATGGTGGTTTATCTCAGAATAACTTTACAAACGCCGACCATAGTAAATTAAATGGTATTGAATCTTCTGCAACTGCAGACCAAAGTGATGCAGAAATTAGAGCGGCAGTAGAAGCGGCAACTGATTCAAATGTATTTACAGATGCTGACCATACTAAATTAAATGGTATTGCGACAGGTGCAGAAGTTAACCCATCTGTTGGAGATGGTGGTTTAACTCAGAAAAACTTTACTACAACTCTAAAATCTAAATTAGATGGTATCGCTGCTTCAGCAAATAACTTCTCAATCGGCGTAGATATTGATGGTGGTGAAGCTATAGGAGTTTCAAGTGGTGGAACGGTTAGTTTGATAGGTGGAACTAATGTATCTCTTTCACAAGCAGTAGGTGGTGCAGTTACAATTACATCAGCACATGGATTATCAGTTGGTGATGGTGGATTAACTCAAAATAACTTTACAAATGCTGACCATAGTAAATTAAATGGTATTGAATCTTCTGCAACTGCAGACCAAACAGCTACTGAGATTATTGGGTTATTAGACTCTGATTTAGGTGGTAACTTTACAATTGGTAATCAATCATCAGATACTGCTACCTTTACTGGTGGTGTAACTGTAAGTGGTAACTTAACTGTAAGTGGTACAACTACTACTGTTGATACAGCAAACTTAAATGTAACAGACCAATTCATTAACTTAAACGATGGTGGTTCTGCTGCCGATGGTGGTTTAGTTGTTGAAGGTGCTGGTGCAGCTTTTGGTTGGGATAATTCAGCTGGTAGATGGGCATTTGATTACTCAGGAGCAACTGAAGGACAAACATCAATAACATCTGATTCTTTTGCGGTAACAGTACATAACTCTGATGAAGGTTTAACTGGTGTTAATACAGGTCAACAACAACTTGGTAATGTATTTGTAGATTCTACAAATGATGTAATTTACATTTACGCATAGTATATTATTAATGTTTAAAAAAGTTTTAAAAAAGATTATGGCAGAATTTAAAAAAATAAGAAGTAGTATAAAGAATACGGTAAGTAACGATAAACAGATTGAATTATCATTAACGAAGATAGAGGTAGAGTTCCTCTTAAATCTTATCGCCAACTCTGACTTTAAAGGAAAGGATGTTCAGATAGTTTATGAAACGGCCGTCAAACTTCAACAACTTCTTAAACCATAATCAATAAACTTTAAAAACCCTCACAGAAATGTGGGGGTTTTTTGTTTAATAAAAAATAATTACATATTTATTAATACATATCTTTGGATATTGGCCCCACATTGGGGAAGTGGGCTTATAAAATATAAGTAACCAACCGTAACTAAAAGGAAAAGAAATTATGCCAAATTGGAAAAAAGTAATAGTTAGTGGTTCATCTGCAGAACTAACAACACTAAAACTAACAGGAACTTCAGGACAATCTTCTGAGGGTACTTCACTAATGATTAATAGTAGTGGGGTAGTGGGAACTAGAGAATTAGGTTCAAACGCATTTAACTCAAACACATATAATAATTATTCATTACCGTTAGCAGCATCAGGTACAAGAGGTGGTGTTAAAATTGGATTTACGGAATCAGGTAAAAACTATCCTGTAGAATTATCCTCAGAGAAAATGTTTGTTAACGTTCCTTGGACAGATAACAACACCACTTACTCTGTAGGTGATGGTGGTTTAACACAAAAGAACTTTACCACTACTTTAAAAAATAAATTAGATGGAATTGCGGCATCAGCAACTAATGTTACTAATAACAACCAATTAACAAATGGTGCAGGGTACATAACATCATATACTGATACCAATACTATCGATATGGGTGATGGATTCATAATCGCCAATTCAGATGGTGAAGACCAATTTACAATAACAGAAAATGAAGAGGTTAGATTCGCTGGTAGTGGAGCAACATCAGTAGCATTTGATGCAGAAACTCAAAAAGTAACAATTTCATCAACCGATAATAACACAACATATTCAGTTGGTGATGGGGGATTAACACAAAAGAATTTCACTACTACTCTAAAAAATAAATTAGATGGAATTGCGGCATCTGCAACTAACGTAACGAATAATAACCAAATAACTAACGGAGCAGGATACATTACTTCGTTTACAAACACAACTTATTCACCAGGTTCACTTTTAGATTTAAGTGGTACTACATTTAACGTAGATTTATCAGAACTTACTGATATGACAGCTGGTGTTTCAGCAACTGTGGATGAAATAGTTCTTTTAGATAATGGAGCTCAAAGAAGAAAAAGATTTTCTGAGATATTTGGAAGTAACGCTTATAACTCAACTACAATCCCAACTAATAACAACCAACTAACGAATGGTGCTGGGTATATCACTTCATATACTGATACAAATACTGTTGATATGGGTGATGGATTCATAATCGCCAATTCAGATGGTGAAGACCAATTTACAGTAACAGAAAACGAAGAGGTTAGATTCGCTGGTAGTGGTGCTACTTCTGTAGCATTTGATGCAGAAACTCAAAAAGTAACAATTTCATCAACCGATAATAACACAACATATTCAGTTGGTGATGGTGGTTTAACTCAAAAGAACTTCACATCAACATTAAAAACTAAGTTAGATGGAATCGCTACATCAGCAACTAATGTTACTAATAACAACCAATTAACAAATGGTGCAGGGTACATAACATCATTTACAAATACCGTTGATATGGGTGATGGATTTAAAATCGCTAACTCTGCTGGAACAGACCAATTTACAGTAACGGAAAATGAAGAAATTAGATTCGCTGGTAGTGGAGCAACATCAGTAGCATTTGATTCATCTACTCAAAAAGTAACAATCTCATCTACTGATAACAACACCACTTACTCTGTAGGAGATGGTGGTTTAACACAAAAGAACTTCACAACAACTCTAAAAAATAAATTAGATGGTATTGCGGCATCTGCAAATAACTTTGAATTTGGAGTTGGAATTGATGGTGGTGAAGCTTTAGGAGTTTCAAGTGGTGGAAAAGTTGATTTCATAGGTGGAACTAACGTAACTCTTACACAAGATGGTGAAACTGGTGCAATTACAATTACATCAACCGATAATAACACAACATATTCAGTAGGTGATGGGGGATTAACACAAAAGAATTTCACTACTACTCTAAAATCTAAATTAGATGGTATCGCTACATCAGCAACCAACGTAACCAATAACAATCAATTAACGAATGGTGCAGGATATACAACTAATAGTGGTACTGTAACTGGAACTGGTTCATCGAACAGAATCGCAACATGGTCGACTAGTACAAATATTTCATCTCAATCCGATTTAACATTTGATGGAGTAACTTTAGTGGCAGGGGTGGATGGTTCTACAGGTGGTAGAGTTAGAACTGGTGATGGTTCATCATCAGCTCCAGCGTTTAGTTTTGTTGGTGATAATAATACAGGATTCTATTGTTCCACTACAGATACAATTGCTGCCACAACAGGTGGTACTCAACGATTAACTATCAATTCGAATGGTATGAAAGTTAATAGTGGAGCATTGGGTGTGAACGTAAACGCATCTACTACTAATGGTAGAATTGATGCATCAAATGATATTGTTGCATACTCATCTGATAAAAGATTAAAAGAAAATATTAAAGTAATTGAAACTCCTTTAGATAAATTAGATAAACTATCTGGTTTCACTTATAATTGGAACGAAACGGCAAACAAAATTGCGGGATTTGATAAAGAAGAATCAATGGTAGGTGTGTTTGCACAAGATGTTGAAAGTGTATTACCAGAAGCAGTTAAAAGAGCACCATTTGATAACGATGGTGAAGATGGTTCTATATCAGGTGAAAATTATCTAACGGTACAATACGAAAAATTAGTTCCATTATTGATTGAATCAATAAAAGAATTAAAATCAGAAATTGAAGAATTAAAAAGAGGTAAATAATGGCATTAGCATCATCAGGTACAATATCAGTAAGTCAAATTAATACGGAGTTGGGTAGAACATCTACTTCATCTAATACATCTCTAACAAGTTTAAATACCGGAGCTCATGTTTCTATTAATTCGAACTCTACTTCAAAACCAAATTCATCAACACCTCATCAAATGAGTGAATGGTACTCATACAATCATTCCACTTCTGGTACATCATATACAAGTATTGTTTTCTACTATTCCGAAGATGAAGGAAGTAAATGTGAATCAGAATCTAGTGTAACAGTTTACTATGATGAAACAGAAGAAGTTGATGTAGATTTACAACTTTATGCTGATGAAGAGGGTTCTGAAACAGCCGCAGGTGGATATTACAAATATGTATTCTCAAATAGTGGTTGGGTTGTAAATGAAGATGGAGAGATTGTAGATTCTTTCAGTTGTGGAAGGTAACTATCTGATAATCAACGTATTGTGATGATAGTGATAGTGTAACTGATTGATAATGAACAAGTTATGATGTATGGATTAAAAGAATATTTAGAAGGTCCTGTTGTATTTACAAAAACTGAACTATTAGAAACTCAACATTTTAATGGATATCAACCAATTATGTCAACCAATGAATCTGAGTTGATGAAGGAATCAGCGGATATTTTATGTTCCAATAGTGGTTCTGTTTTAAATGTAGGATTTGGTTTAGGAATCATAGATACATACATTAGAAATCACAATCCAAAAGAACATCATATAATAGAAGCTCATCCACAAGTTTGTGAAAAGGCGAAAGAGATGGGGTTTGATGTGTATTGTGGTAAGTGGGAAGATATAATAAAAGATTTTATAAAAGAGGGTAAAACTTTTGATAGTATTTATTTTGACACATATGTTTTTAACTTTAAAGAATATCCTCAATGGGCACCATTCACAAAAGTAGTTCCTAAATTATTAAATCCAAATGGAATATATTCTTATTTTAACAACAATTCTGCTAAAATAGAAAAAGTAGAAGAAATTATAGAATCATTTGGGTGGGAAAAACACAAAAAAACAATACCAAAATCAAACATTTATAAATCTTATGAATTGATATGGTACATAAATAAGTGATTCTTAAAGATTCTCATATTTATATAAAAGAATTAGGAGATAGTAAATGGCAGTAAACATTCCAATATGGCCGGGCTCATCATCTTTCTCAGCTGGTAAAACACCTTTTGGGCATTATGATACCGATACAGAGTTTCAATCATCAGTTGATAAAACAGCTGGGTGGTGTGCAAAACGTTTGGGTTATCCTATAGTTGATATAGAACTACAGGATATAAACTTCTATGCTTGTTTTGAAGAAGCGGTAACAGAATACTCATCACAAGTAAATCAATTTAATATTAGAGAAAATTTACTTAATTTAAAAGGACATTCTACATCATCTAATCTATCACAAACTCAACTTAATGCAAATTTAGGTGGGTTAATAACATTATCTAAAGATTATGGTAGTGAAGTTGGTAGTGGTGGTTCGTTAACATATTATACAGGTTCATTTTTAGCTCAACCTGGTAAACAAATTTATGATTTAAAAGATATAACTGATTCAAGTTCATCTTTAGAAGCAGGGGTAGTTGGAACAGATAATTTTGAAATAAAAAAAATGTTACACAATGCTCCACCTGCGATGGTTAGATACTTTGACCCATTCGTAGGAACTGGTTTAGGTTCACAACAAATGATGGATACATTTGGATGGGGTAACTACTCACCTGGTGTTTCATTTATGATGCAACCACTTTATGATGATTTATTAAGATTACAGGCGATTGAATTTAACGATAAAGTTCGTAAATCTCAATATGGGTTTGATATTCAAAATAATAGAATTAGATTATTCCCAATACCAAATCATACTTATAAGATACATTTTCACTATGTCTTAGAATCAGAACGAAATAATTCCATAATATCAGATTCAGTAGTATCCGATTTTTCAAACGCTAAATATGATAGAATTGAATATACACACATAAATCACGTAGGTAGAAGGTGGGTTGAAAAATATACATTAGCATTGGCTAAAGAAATGTTAGGTGCAGTAAGAGCTAAGTTTAGTTCTGTACCAATACCTAACTCAGAAATAACTTTAGATGGTGCCGATTTAAGAAGTGAAGCGGCCACAGAAAAGGAAATCTTAATTACAGAATTAAGAGAAAACTTAGAAGCTACTTCTAGAAAAGCATTATTACAAGCACAACAAGAAGAATCAGAAGCGATGGAACAAACTCTTAACAGAGTTCCTCGTGCAATTTATATAGGGTAACAAATGGCACTATTCGGTGGACAGAGAGATGCGGCACTTTTCAGAAAGATTAATAAGGAGTTAATAAACGATGTTATTGATACTGAAGTTTATTACTACAAATTAATTATAGATGAAACTAAAGCAAACCTATATGGTGAGGGTAAGAATAAAACTTATTATAATCCTATAAAAATACCTACATTAGTTGATAGAACTAATGCTGAGCAGGTATTTGATGATTTTGGTTCATCTTATACTAGAAATGTAAACTTTTACTTTTTAAGAGATACATTGAATGATAAAAATGTATATCCAGAGGTAGGTGATGTTATTGAGTGGAATGATGAACAACATATTATAGATGTAACATTTACAAACCAATTCTTTGCAGGTAAGAATCCTGATACTTGGGATGGTGGTGATTCACAAGGATATAATTTATCTATTATATGTGAAACTCATGTTGCTAAGAAAAGTCAATTACAATTAAGAGATGATGTTAGAGTAGGAGTTAATAGTAATACTAACGATTTACCGATAGGAATTTAAAATGGCATATAAGTATAGAACAAATAGAGATGAAAAGGTAGATTTAAAAAAAATAGATAGTTCTTTTTCAGATACTCCTGAATTGAATAAAGCCAGACAGATTTCTCGTAGAAATGATGATGTAAAAAATGCATATATTGGTATTTACGATATTGATTTGGCATTTAAAGATTTTTTAGAAATAAATGTAAAACCAACTATTGAAGAAAACGGAAAGTTTATTCCTGTACCTGTAATGTATGCATCACCTGAAAATTGGTCATCTGCACAAAGAGATGGTTTTATGAGAGATGGTAATGGTAAGGTACAAACACCTCTTATCTCATTTAAAAGAAATTCATTAGATATTAATACAGAATATTCAAAACTAAAAGTACTTACAGATGAAGATAGTACTAGACCATTCGTAAAATCATTTAGTAAAAATAATAGATACGATGCGTTTTCTCAATTAACAGGAATGCAACCACCAAAAAAGGAACAATACTTAATAGATGTACCTGATTATGTAAATATCTCATATGATTTAATTGTATGGTGTGATTATATGGAAGATTTGAATAAATTAGTAGAACAGATAGTTTATTTCCAAGGTGGTGCATTTGGTGATAGATATAAATTCCAAATCAAAGGGGAATCTTATTCATTTGAAACTACAAATGGAGTAGGTGAAGAAAGAATCGTTAGAAGTAACGCAACCCTTGCAGTTAAAGCGTATTTAGTACCAGAAGATAAGGGTAAAAAGACAATTAATACACAAAAAACTTTTGGATTATCAAAAATTGTTTGGAAAACTAATCTTTCAAAATAAATTTTAATATTTATATACAATAATAATATAATAAATTAAGGTTATGGCAGAAGTAAAAAACGTAAAAGAACAAGAAGTAATAAAATTTACCGAAGAAGAAATTTCAAGTATCAAAGGTTTTAGAGATAATTTCTCACAGATTACAGCTAGATTAGGTGAAATCGAAATAGAAAATATTATTTTAAAATCCCAACAATCTACTCTTGATAAACTTAAATTAGATGAAGAATCTAAATATGTAAAACTAAGAGAAGAAGAAATCAAATTGGCTGGTGAATTAAAAGAAAAATACGGAGATGGTGAATTCGATTTAGAAACAGGTATTTTCACACCGGTCAAATAAATATATCGTTTCATAATTTTCTAAGTATTTATTAGTATAATAAACCAAAAGAAATTAATAGGAGAATCAAATGGCAGAAAGAATAGTAAGTCCTGGAGTATTTACAAGAGAAAAGGATTTGTCGTTTCTACCTCAAGGGATTGGTGAAATTGGAGCAGCATTAGTAGGGTCAACAGTTAAAGGCCCAGCATTCGTTCCAACTCAAGTAGACTCATTTCAAAAGTTTCAGCAAGTATTCGGTGGATTGACAGAAGATTCATATCTACCATATACCGCTCAAGCTTATTTGGAAGATGCAGGAACTGCAACAATCGTTAGAGTATTAGGACAAGATGGATACACTCTTGAGAATCCAATTGTATTAACAGTATCATCATCAGATGGTACAAAAGTTGCTGCAATTATCCACCCAACAACACAAATTACATCAGATGTTGATGTATTTAATTTTTCATCAATATCAGACCACTTTGGAAGTACAGAAGTATCTGCATCCCAATTTACATTGCAAGTATCGGGTTCATCCACTGGAGTAGCTACTAATGTTAGTGCTTCATTAAACCCAACAAGTGATGATTATTACACAAAATCATTTGGATTTTCTCCAAAAGGTGATGGTAAAGGATATGTTTTAGCAAACTTTAAAACATTCCAATCAGCTTCATTTGCTAATGATGGTGAGATTCCTGTAGTAACAATAGATGTTGCTAAGGATATTGATTACTCAAAAGCATATACTGAAGCAAACACACCTTGGGTTACATCACAAAAAGTTGGTGGTAATACATCAAACTTAATTAAATTCCATACATTATCACATGGTACATCTACTAACTATGAATTCAAAGTAGGAATACAAGATATCAAACCAGCTGGTTCGGTTCCTGGTTCTGAGTACGGTTCATTTACTGTAGTTGTAAGAAGAGTAGACCAAGATAAGATTGTTGGTTCACCATATGTTAATGTTACGGATTCGGATATTAGACCAAATATTGTTGAACAATTTCAAGGAGTTAACTTAAATCCTGATTCACCAAACTTTATCGCAAGAGTGATTGGTGATAAGTACATTACAGTTGATTCAGATGGGAAACTTTCAACTAACGGAGATTATCCAAACAATTCAGAAAACATTAGAGTAGAAGTATCTGCTGCAGTAAGAGATGGAGCTATTGATGAATCATTAGTACCATTCGGATTCGCAGCATTACAAAATCCATTTGGAAGTGGTGTTTCATTACCAAATCCAACTTACATAGGTACTCAGTTAATCAATCAATCATATAATCCAAAGAAATTCTTAGGATTTGATTTTGATTTTGCAAGTACTGATAATAGAAACTTCTTATTACCTACACCAGATAGTTCAACCGCAATAGTGGGAACAGCTTTCTATTTAGGTGATTACTCACAAAACGTAAACGCTAACTTCCCATCATCAGCATCACCATATAGTAGTACTATTAACTTGAATGATTTAGAAACATCTATTAATTCAAGAAAATTCGTAGTACCATTTCAAGGTGGATTTGATGGATACAAACCAAATAGAATAGTTTCTATGGGTAGTGATATCACTGCAGGAAATACACAAGGGTATGATTGTTCTTCTAACACCGCAACTGGTACAGTTGGATTCAGAAAAGCAATTAACTCAGTATCTAATCCTGATGAATTTGATATCAATATGTTAGTATTACCAGGTATCATCCACAGATTACATTCTTCAGTATCAGTATTCGCTAAAGATATGTGTGAAGATAGACAAGATGCATTCTTTATTATGGATGCTTCAGCATGGAGTGATTCAATATCTACGGCAGTTAACGCTGTTCAAGCATTTGATTCAAACTATGTTGCATCTTACTATCCTTGGGTTAAGATACTTAATACAGATAAAAACAAACCTGTTTGGGTGCCACCATCGGTTGTACTTCCTGGCGTTATCGCATTTAACGACCAAGTAGCCGCTGAATGGTTCGCTCCTGCTGGATTGAACAGAGGTGGATTAACTTCAGTAATTGAAGCTAAGACAAGATTAACGAGAGTTGAGAGAGATGCACTTTACGAAGGTAGATTGAATCCTATCGCTACGTTCCCTGGACAAGGTGTTACTGTATTTGGACAGAAAACATTACAAGCTAAACCATCTGCATTGGATAGAATCAATGTAAGAAGATTGTTAATTGCTGTTAAGAAGTTTATTGCTTCTTCAACTAGATACTTAGTGTTCGAAAATAACACTGCGGCGACTAGAAACAGATTCTTATCAATCGTTAATCCTTACTTAGAATCAATTCAACAAAGACAAGGTTTATATGCATTTAAAGTGGTGATGGATGAAACCAACAACACTCCAGATGTAATTGATAGAAACATTATGGTTGGTGAGATTTTCTTACAACCAGCAAAAACAGCAGAATTCATAGTTCTTGACTTTAACGTACTACCAACTGGGGCAGCATTTCCAGAATAGTATATAACTAATAATATCAGCTCCCCTAAAATAAATTAGGGGAGTTGGTTATTTTTTAAAAAGAACTATATTTATATTAAAGAAAGAATAACGGAGAAAACTAAATGGCACAACTATTAGACCCAACAGAAGTAATGTTCACATCATTCGAACCGAAGATGTCGAACAGATTTATTATGTACATTGAGGGTATCCCAGCGTATTTAATAAAAGCCGCTAACAGACCAGAAATAACAAACGGAAAGGTTACAATTGACCACGTTAACGTTAGAAGATATGTTAAAGGTAGAAGTGAGTGGAGTGATTTAACGATTTCACTATATGACCCAGTAGTTCCTTCAGCAGCACAAGCAGCTATGGAATGGGTAAGATTACACCACGAATCAGTAACGGGCCGAGATGGTTACTCTGATTTCTACAAAAAAGATATCACATTTAACAGTTTGGGTCCTGTTGGTGATAAAGTAGAAGAGTGGACACTTAAAGGTGCATATATCCAAACCGCAAAGTTCTCAGATATGGACTATACTGGTGAAGATTTGGCAACTGTAGATTTAACACTTACATACGATTACGCAATACTACAATACTAAATACGGATTGTAATAAAAATTGACTATTGAGAAACCCTTACAGAAATGTAGGGGTTTTTTCGTTTAATTAATTATATTTACATATTTATATATGGTTAACCAATATTAGAAAAAGTTTTAAAACGAGAAACGTTATGAGTAAAGAAAATTTAACAGATGAATACCAGAGTAATCTTTCCAACGATGAAATGGTGGAACTTGCTAAGAAACAATACGAAACAAAGCAAGTATCCGATTATAAATTTCCAACTGAATTAGTAGATTTACCATCTAAAGGATTAATTTATCCTAAAGATAATCCATTATCTTCAGGTAAAGTGGAAATGAAGTATATGACAGCTAAAGAAGAAGATATCTTAACTACACAATCATATATAAAAGATGGAACAGTATTAGATAGATTATTTCAATCACTAATCATAGGTAATGGAGATGGAACTCCAATCAAATACATAGATTTAACTACAGGTGATAAGAACGCAATTATGATTGCTGCCAGAGTATTAGGATATGGTAAAGATTACAAAGTAGAGATACAAGACCCATTTACAGATAATAAGCAAGAAGAGGTTATTGATTTAACTCAATTCGAAAATAGTGAATATGATGGTTCTAATCAAACAGAATTACATAAGAATGAGTTTGAGTTTGAATTACCTAAGTCTAAGAGAAAAATTACTTTTCAAGCAATGACTGAATCAAAAGAAAGAAAAGTAAAACATCAAATAAAGGCCATTGAAAAGGCAAGTAGAAAAACTAAAGATGTAACATCAAGAGAACTAACTACAAGATTAAAGAATATGATTCTTTCAGTAGATGGGGAATCTGATGAAACAATTATTAAAAACTTTGTAGACAATGAATTATTTGCGTTAGACTCACAATCTCTCAGAGCGTATATTAATGATATAATTCCAGACATTGATTTAACATATGAATTTGTATCTGAAGAGACTGGGGAAAGGAGAGAAATGCTACTGCCAATGGATGCGGGGTTTTTTTGGCCTTCATCAAAGTTATAGAAAGCATTTACACTCTCACATTTTTGACCTCATTTATCATGGAAATGGTGGATTCAATTTTACGGATGTTTACAATATGCCAATATGGGTTCGTAAGTTCTACATCGGTAAAATAATTGAATTTAAACAGGAAGAAAAAAAGGCTAATGATAAAGAAATGAGAAAAGCTAAATCAAAATCAAGATAAGAATTGAAGAACCTAACTATTTGTTGGGTTTTTCTATATTTATAAACGAATAAAACTATTAAGGGAATGTAATGGCAAAATTTACAATAAAAGAAAGATTAGAAAATCCTCAACTCAGAGAGGGCCTTTTAGATAATATAATTAAAAAAATATTAAAAGGTAAACTAAAGGCCAAAAAGGGTGAATTTCAAGCTATACTTAAAGCAAAGTATGGTTCAGATGATAAAATTCCACAATATCAAAAAGATTTTATGAATCTTTAATGATTTAAAAGGAAACTAAATGGCCACAAAATCACCAGAAGAACAAGCGGCATACTTGAAAGGTATGCAATCCTACACCAAAGGTGTTGTAGACGATATGAAAGCCGTTGATGGGTTATCTAAATCTACTTCAAAGAAGATGGAAAACATTCTTTCTTCTATGAAAGGACAAGGTTCTGCGGCTGGTGCTTTACAAGCTCTACAAGCTAAAAGAGCAGAATTCATCGAAACAGAAGTAAAAGCAGGTAGAAAAATAGCTAAAGCAGCTTTAGAGCGGTTGGACCTTACAGAGCGACTTTTAAAGAAAAAAGCTGAAATGGAAACCATTGAAGGAAACATAAAAGATATAGGACAAGATTTCGCCAAAGATTTAGGTTCTGTAGTTGGGTTATCAGGTCAGGTCACGAATGCACTTATGAATGTGGGTTTTAAATTAGCAGCTTTACTTTTAATAAAAGAAGTTCTTTCATACTTTTTGCAAACTTTTACCGCCGCCAAAGGCCTTAGTACTGAATTAGGTATTGGATATGGTGAAGCTGCCAAACTCTCTGCTCAAGCAAAAATAGCTTCCTTATCTTTCGAAGGTATGATGTTAGGTGGTGAAAAACTAAACTCAGCAATGCAGAATCTTGTTAAAACTACAGGTAATGTAAGAATGTCTAATCGAATGATTAAAGATGTTGCTATGTTAACCGAACAACTCGGTTCAACTGATGCTGTAAGTTTAACTCGTTCATTAGATAATGCTGGTCATAGTACAAAAGAATTGATGGCGTTTGCAAAAGAACACGCCGAACTAGTTGGTGGAACTTCTGCTGATGGTATGAAATTCTTAGCTCAGAATCAGTTTGCTCTAAACGATATGACTGAGGATGATATAAAACTTCAAATTGAAAAAGGTATTCGTATGAAGCAAATTGGTGCTGATATGGAGGCCGTCAACAAACTTGCGAGTGAGGCATTAGATATTGAATCATCTATTAAAAATGAGATGAAACTCAGAATGATGACCGGTAAAGATATCAATATGAATGCCCTCAGAGCCGCTCAAGTATCTGGTGATTCTGCAAAAATAGCAGAAGAACAGGCAAAGTTAATAAAAGATTTAGGACCATCTCTCGCTACCAATCTTCAAATGCAAAGATTAATCGGTGATGCCACAGGTATGAGTAAAGAACAAATGTTAAACTATGCAAATGCCACAGGTGAAGCGGGTGATAGACTGAAAGATAATACAGCTGAGGCCGGAATGTTAAACGGAATGTTTGATGGTATGGGTAATATAGTAGGAACTGTTTTATTGGCCATTGCTGGATTAGGAGTAGCAATGTTAGCATTGTGGGGAATATCAAAATTATTTGCTTTCTTTAAATTAGGTAATCCTGTTACAGGTTTTATTAAGGATTTTGGTGATAAAGATGTACTTTTTGGTGCTGCCACTATGGTATTAATAGCTGGTTCGATGTTAATATTCGCAATGGCGATGGGTAAATTTGGTGAAGTTATTAGTATGGACACTATTGGTAGTGTAGTAGCTGGTTTAGTATTATTCGGTGTTACAATGGCCATATTTGGGAGTTTACTTTCTACAGCAACTGTGGCTCTAATATATGGTGGAGTTGGGTTGTTAGCAATTTCAGCAGCAATGTTAGTATTTGGATTCGCACTTCAGGCCATTGGTAAAGGTTTAGAAGTACTTGCCGGATTATCTGAAAGTCTTGGTGATTTACTATTAGTAGCAATTGCTTTAGTTCCAATTGGAGTGGCACTATTGGCATTTTCCATAATGGCCGCCGCTTCCGCTCCTTTTCTTGTAATTGCAGGAATTGGGTTCTTAGCATTTGGATTGGCATTAATTGGATTAGGTGTTGGTATGAGTGTGATAGGTGCTCTTTTACCAGTATTTGTTGCAGGATTAACATCGTTAGCTAGTATCGCTGGTGAATTACCATCATTGGCCTTAGGATTAGGTTTACTTGGTGTGGCATTAATTCCATTTGGATATGCTATGGGTTTAATGGCAGTTGCACTTCCTGGTTTATTAATATTTGCTGGTGGTTTAATTTTAGTAGGATTGGCGTTATCATCAATGAGTGGTGGAATGGATATATTAAATGGAATGTCCCAATCCGTAGGAATGTTGATAAGTTTAGTTCCTGGTTTATTTTCTCTGGCAACTGCATTTGGAGCATTAGGTTTAGGATTGGTAGGATTGAGTTATGGATTGGCCGCCGTTGGTTTATCATTACCTGTATTATTGGCATTAAGTATGGCCTTACCTATAATCGCTGATGCTTTAGGATTCGGTGGTGGTGATTCAGAATCCTCTTCATCGGAAACTACAGATGGTGGTGGTATGAGTGAAGTAGTTAGTGCTATTAAATCTTTAGATGAAGCTGTAAGAACTCAACCTATAGTGTTACAGGTTAATAATAAAACAGTACAGGTTCTAAGAAGAAAAATTGAAGAATCTCAATCGATTGGTAATACTCAAAAAAGTGGGGGAAATAAATAATGGCACTTAAAGATATGAAATCGGATTTGTCCAAATTTAGAATGCCAAAGAAAGAACCTTTACAATCTAAAGAAAGAGTTGATGTTAATAAGAACTTAAATAAAACACCTTTAAGTTCAATGGCTGAATCTGCTCCTAAGATTCCACGTTCTACTACTACAGTTAATAAAGAAGGTGTAAATCCTCAAAAAGTAAACCAATCAGAAAAGTTTAAAGGTGAAACTTCACCTCAACCTATGGATAACTCAGAAAAGTTCTTAGGTGAAACAACTACTAAACCAATGAGTTTAGAAGAAAGATATTTAGGTCAAACCGACCCTACAAAAGCAAATAACTCAGAACAGTTCTTAGGAGAAACTACTCCTAAATCAATGAACAATCAATCTCAGTTTTTAGGTGAAACAACTCCTAAACAAGCTAATAATAAAATACAGTTCTTAGGAGAAACAACTCCTAAACAGGCAGATAATGAATCTAAGTTCTTAGGTGAAACAACACCGAATGAATCTGATAAGAGTTCTAAGTTCTTAGGTGAAACAACACCGAATGAATCTGATAAGAGTTCTAAGTTCTTAGGTGAAACAACACCAACTGAGATGAATAATCAAAGTAACTTCTTAGGTGAAACAACACCAACTGAAGCAAACAATCAATCTCAGTTCTTAGGTGAAACAACACCAACTGAAGCAAACAATCAATCTCAGTTCTTAGGTGAAACTACTCCACTATCATCAGATAGAAGTTCTAAATTTTTAGGAGAAACAACACCAACTCCAATGAATATTCCAAATGGTGAAAACGGATTGGGTGAAACAACACCAAGTGATTTTTCATTTAAAAATAAATTAGAGAACGAAGGAAAAGATTTTAAAGAAGTAAACTATTTTCAAGATATTCATTCAAAAGGATTCACATCTAGATTCG